>ERZ827528.216-NODE-216-length-75813-cov-13.284815_pt1 | contig 75813 bp, 68 predicted proteins | sample MGYA00519768_ERZ827528 | MGnify/ENA primary metagenome ERZ827528 (study PRJEB31778, sample SAMEA3449343) | human gut metagenome | biome: human gut; feature: human-associated habitat; material: faeces | place: United Kingdom | collected 2010/2012 ...
GACCCGAACGGCGGCGTGGGTGGATACCCATCCATCAACACGGACGCATTCGGTTCGGTCACCATCCCCAAGGATGCCAAGGAGCCGAAGGTCACACGCCCCGGCTTCCGCTTCACCGGCTGGAGCCTGAAGAAAACCCCGGACAAGGATGAGACCCTGCTGACCCCCGGCAAGGATACGGTCAGCATGCCGGCCGAAGGCGAGGTCGCCGTATACGCGCAATGGGAGCCGGCCATGACCACGCTCCCGTTCACCGGCGGCAACGCTCAGATTCCGACCATCTGGCTGTGGGCCGGCCTCGCGTTCCTGATCATCGCGGCAGGAGCCTTCTCCCCGATGATCCGACTGCGCATGGGAGCCGGTAGCAAAGGTCGTCACGCCGGAACGCCGACCATTGGAAGGCATTCCCGGTGAGCATGGCCGTAGCGACATCGCGGGACGTGTGGGAGTCCATGCGTCTCGCCGTCGATGACAGGCGGGCCCGTGACAACCGGGTCCGTCTGCTCATTCGCCGTTCACGCATATACGCCACCGCCGCTCTCATCTGCGTGGCATTGGGGCTGATACTCATTGGCATGCCCCGAATCCAGCAGCTCATCGGAGACAGGGCGACCGACGCTCAGGCCCGTTCCGTCAGTCAGTCCGCATCACTGTTTCCTGAGGGTAGCCGTCAGAGCGCGATCAAATCAGCAATCGAATACAACCAGCGACTTTACGAGTCGGGACAACCTCAAATCGGCGAACCTGTTTTTGATGGAAAAGTCAAGGGAAACTTCGAGGGCGACGACGAATACCGGCGCCAACTGTCCGTCAACGGGTTGGACGCGATGGGTGAACTGCTGATTCCGAAAATCAGTGTGGATCTGCCTATCATGCACGGCGCGAGCCAGGATGTGCTCGAACATGCTGCGGGTCATCTGGCTGGCACGAGTCTGCCTGTCGGAGGCAAGAACACTCGTGCCGTGATTACCGGGCATTCGAACCTGAAGGGGGCGACCCTGTTCACCCGACTCGGGGAACTCGATGAGGGGGACCCGTTCTATATCAAGGTCATGGACAACACGCTCGCCTACCGGGTCACCAGCAAACGCATCGTCTCACCCACGGAAACCAAGGCATTGCACGTCCATAGGGGCAAGGATGAGGTCACGCTCCTCACTTGCACTGGTCAGGGAAACACTATGCGTCTTCTGGTCACGGGGGAGCGTAACAGCATGCCTGACCAGGCTCCTTTGCCGGGGGATGCCCCGGGTGATATGAAGCAGGCTGCTCTTGTTTCCGGTGTCACTGTGGCGGGGGTGTTGGCTGTTGGTTTTTCGCTTTGTCGGGGCCGGCGTGTTTCAGGCAGGCACGTGTCTTGCTGACAAAAAAAGGAGGTAAAAGTTTGCGATAGTAAAATTTGTGCTACTATTTGTAGGTGGAAAACATACAACGCCTCCCAAGGAACACAAACCCCAAAGAGGCACGACCAAGGAAAGAAGAGATCTTTCATGAAACGCAGCAACCTCACCAAGATCGCAGTGGCAAGCACAGCCGTAATGGCCACCCTCGCCTCGCCTGCAATCGCCATGGCCGACGAAACCACAACCACAGACAACCAGACCAAGCAGGCCATTGCACAGGCGCAGGACAGCGTCGCACAGGCCCAGCAGAGCACAGTGGAAGCCAACCAGGCCATCGCACAGGCATCCCCGACCGGCGTGACCGAAGCACAGGCCAAGGCCGACGCCGCCGCAGCCGCACTGGACACCGCCAAGCAGAACCTCGACAACGCCGCCGCCCAGCAGCAGACAGCCGCAAACAACCAGCAGCAGGCGCAGACGAACTACGACGATGCCAGCAAGGCCCAGCAGCAGGCCGCACAGGATGCGACCAACACGGCCGACAAGATCGCCGCCGCCCAGCAGGCCGCGAACGACGCATCCAACGCCATCAACGACGCCAACAAGGCCATGCAGCAGGCCTCCGCCGGCCAGTCGAAGGCAGAAACCGACAAGCAGACCGCACAGACCGCGAAGGATGAGGCCACGGCCGAATCCGCCTCCCATCAGAAGGACGCCGACAAGGCCCAGACCGATATCGATGCGGCCGACAAGCAGGCCACGGACGCGCAGAAGAAGGCCGATCAGGCGGATACCGCCATCAGTGATGCGCAGAAGAAGGCCGGCCGGGCCGACGCGGACGCGAAGCAGGCCGCGAGCGACAAGGCCGCCGCTGAGAAGGAGCTGGCCGAAGCCAAGAAGCAGCAGGCCTCGACGACCGGCGACAAGACGAAGGCCGACGAGGCGGTGAACGCCGCGCAAGCCAAGCTGGATGCGGCCAAGCAGGCCGAGGCCAAGGTGCTTGAAGCCAAGCAGAAGGCCGACGCCAAGGTCGAACAGCTGTCCAAGGATGATGGAGGTCTTTCCGACCTGGCCGCAAAGCTCGAAGCGGCGAAGAAGGCCGCAGCCGATGCCGCCGCCGCCCAGCAGAAGGCGGAACAGGCGCAGAAGGATGCCGACAAGGCGGTGTCCGACTCCTCTTCCAACGCCGAGGCGAAGCAGCAGGCCGCCGCCGATGCCAAGAGCGAGGCCGACGCCAAGAAGGAAGCGGCAGACGAGGCTCAGGACAAGCTGTCTCAGGGCGCAGTGGCCTACTTCGGCGACAAGGGTGCCTCTCAGGCAGTCAAGGTTCTCACCGATCCGACCGTCACCGAGTATCTTGACGCCATTCATAATGGCGCCAAGGGTGATGCGACCACGTTGGACAACATGATCGAGGCCCTGAAGTTCATCCAGGAAGCCAATCAGCTTCGCGCGAAGGAAGGCCTGCAGCCCCTCAAGGTCAGTGACACCCTGATGGCGCAGGCCATGGCGGATGCGGATTATGCCAACAACAATGTGAACCATCCACTTCAATTCTCCGCCAGTGAAAACCTCGCCTGGGGTTACACTGATCCCTTTAAGGGCTGGTACGACACGGAGAAGTCCATGTATGAGAAGGACATGTCCGACGGTGTCTTGGATTGCAAGGCCTCGGACGGCAAGCCCGTCAAACCCTGCGCTTATGGCCATTACACCACGCTGGTCAACACCGATTTTACCCTCACCGGTTTCGGCGTCAGCCAGAACGGCAACATCACGGGTATCGGCGGAAACACCCATAGTCAGCTGTTCACCGAGAACGCTAACGGAATCGGCTCCGACGCGGGCCGCATCATGGACGTTGACGCATACCTGGCTGATTTGACTGCCTACCGTGATTCCCTGACCGGAGCCGACGCCGCATACCAGACCGCATTGTCCAAGAGCAAGCAGGCCGCACAGGACGCCTCCGATGCGGCCAAGGCGCTGGCCGCCGCCCAGCAGTCCGCGCAAAAGGCCGCTGAGGAAGCCCAGCAGGCCGCTCAGAAGGCCAAGGATTTGCAGGCTGCCGCCGACGAGGCGCAGAAAGCGTATGACGAGGCCGTGAAGGCGAACGAGGACAAGGCCAAGGCGTTGGAGGAAGCCAAGAAGGATCAGACGGCGAAGAACGAAGCGTACTCCGCCGCCCAGCAGGCCACCAAGGAAGCCCGGTCCGAAGCCGCCACCGCCACCGACGCCCAGACCGCAGCCCAGACGGCAGTGGACAAGGCGAACACGGCAGTCGCCGCCGCACAGGCGAAGATCGATACCGCCGACAAGCTGGCCCAAACCGCCGCCAAGAACAAGACGGATGCGGAAGCCGCGATCAAGCAGGCGAACACGGACAAGACGAAGGCCGCAGCCGACCTGGCCGCCGCCAAGACCGCGAAGGCCGAGGCCGAGAAGGCCAAGCAGGCCGCGCTCGACGCCAAGACCGTTTCCGACGCGAAGGTTGAAGCCGCCGACAAGCAGGTCAAGGCCGCCGACGAGGCCATCGCCAACGCCAAGGCCGCATACGCGAAGGCGAAGGACGACCTCAACACGGCCACCGGCAAGCTCAACGACGCCCAGAACACCATCAAGCGTCTGCAGAACGCCGAGGAGAACCTCAAGAAGGCGAACGCGAAGCTGACGGAAGCGCAGTCCAAGCTGGACGAGGCGAACAAGGCCAAGGATGAGGCCGACAAGGCATACGAGAAGGCCAAGGCCGACTATGACGCCAAGCTCGCCGACAAGCAGGCGTCCGACAAGGAGCTCGCCGCCGCCAAGCAGGCCGAAGCCGAAGCCAAGAAGAAGGCCGAGGAGGAAGCCAAGAAGCAGCAGGAAGCCCAGAAGAAGGCCGACCAAGCCAAGAAGGATGCCGAAGCCAAGAAGCAGAAGGCCGAACAGGCCAAGAAGCAGGCTGCAGGTGTGACGAACAATGGTCTGGCCTCCACCGGATCGGACACCACCGCAATCGCCACGCTGGCGGCGATCATGACCATCGCCGGTGCTGGCTGCGTGCTCGTGCGTGTACGTTCCGCCAAGCATGCCGATGGATGGCATGCAGTCGAGGACTGATTCTCACCGCACCAAACGTGTTTTGCCCGCCTTCGACCCGAAACAGGGGAGAGGCGGGCAAAACCGTATTCCCACATACCGAAGCAAAACGGTAGCTTCTTTTGTTACTATCAGAAAAAAGTCAGTGAATTGCGTGAAAGGGTCTGGCTATGAACGATGTAGGCCATGCGCCACTCCCAGGCGACGTGCTGCTACACCAATACCTGCAACCGAACAACATCACCATGTACCGTCTGGCGAAAGCCATGAACCTGCCACAAATCACTGTCAGTGGAATAATACGCGGGAAAAGACGCATCACCACAAGCCTCGCATACCATCTTGCCTACGTGTTGGGCACATCACCGGAATACTGGCTGGAATTGCAGATGAATTACGACATTGAAAACTACGACAAATTCGACGAAAGCGGACTGACGGTCCTCATTGATAATACGGTCGGCGACACTGTCCAATCAGAACGATGACGAGCCGAAGTATCCGCTAACGCCAGTTTCGTTCATGTTCAATTTGATGGCCTCGGTTCCGCCAATTTGTTTTCCGCTGCCGCGCATTGTACTGCTGAGAATATTCTGTGCCGGCGCTTGTCCTTGTGTTTGCTCCCTCGGAGTGGCTGAATAAGGCTCGTTTCCATTGGTTTGCGTTCATGGAATTCTTTCTAGCTGGGAGAGCGGACTTCTTATTGAGAGTGATTCTTATCTGACATAATCTACATTATCGGCTAAAAGACGATTTAGGGCAATGCTTGTTTTTGCACTGCGTTTTCCCTATATGCGTCAACTACCTCGCCCTTACGGATGAGGTAGTTGACTTCTTTCTAGAAAAGTTCGTTTTGTATTGGTTTGCTGAGTCGTGCGTGGATCAGCTTGATGTAGTCGGGATCGAGTTCGCTTGCCGTGCATTGCATGTGTTCGAGTAGGCATGCTTCCAATGTGGTGCCGCTGCCGGCGAACGGCTCCAGCACGAGACCATCCGCCGGGGTGACGAGACGGACAAGCCAGCGCATGAGTTCGACCGGTTTGACTGTCGGATGGAGGATGCCGTCGACTTTCGGCCGTTCAGACGGTGAGGCTTTCGGACAATACCTGAAAACCGGGTAGAATCGACTCGCGCCGCCCATATCGTCATATTCGGCACCGGTATGGGTCATGCCCCAGCCGTCACCGGGTTTCGTGCTTGCGCGTGGCTTCCCCTTGCGACTGACGGTGACGCCGGACTGCCGGTCAAGTTCCGCGGCTGTAATCTGGTCGAAGATCATGTTCGGAGTGAACCTGGCCTCCGCCTTGTAATCGGTGCGATCCGCAGTATCTGCGCCGTAGATGTGGTTGTCACGTGGGCCGGAGCCGAACCGTCCATGCTGGTTCTTGCCCTTCGACTCCGCCTCGTCCGCCGTGTTGCGGAATGGGACGCGGCATGCGTCGATATGCAGTGCGCCTGTCCCGTGTCCGAGCAGATTGTGGGCGAGATTCCCGTCCAACGGCTTGCGGGCCAGACAGATGGGTTCGTGCGCGGGCTTCAGCTGGCTGTACCAGCCTTTGAACGGTTTCGCCGTCTCGGATCGCGTCGGCTCCACATCCTCGCGGCGTTCCCGGTCGATCATGAGCGTCGCATCCGAACCGTGTGGCATGCCGGACGCGTACACCCAGTCGATCTGGTCGCGGATTTCGAAGCCCGCATCCTCGATGGCGCATGCCAGCCGATGATAGGTGCGGCTGGCCGCGAACGCCGCCACATGCCCGCCCGGCTTCAGGACGCGCAGGATATCCTTCCACAGGTCCACGTCGAACGCGATGCCTGTGGAATCGAAGCTGCGGTTCATGAAACCGATCTCATACGGCGGGTCGGTAACGACGGAATCCACGCTGTTGTCCGGTAAGGAGGCGATGAGTCGGCGACAATCCCCCTTGTATAGGCGGAGGTTGTCGCCCAGATCTTCCAGGTTGATCAATGTCGGAACCGTTTAGAATTCCGGGTCGGTGCCGTCGCCGTTCGGATCCGTGCTGGCTGGCGTGGTCGTAGCCCACGGATCCATTGCGGGCTGTGAGGGTGCTGCAGGTTGCGCCGGTGTCTGTGCGGGAGCCTGTTGGCTGTAACCCTGCTGCTGGTAGTTGTTGTATGCGCCTTGCTGATAGCCGTTGTTCGGCTGCTGGTATCCGCCGCCGTAATTGTTCTGCCGGTAGCCGTTGCCGTTGGACTGTTGGCCGCTGGTCTTCTGAAATTGCGTGACGCCGAACCGGAGGCTGACACCCAAATCGGTGACGATCATTTCAAGATTGCTACGCTGTTGGCCGGTGGTCTTGTCCGTCCAATTGTTGGTTTTCATGTAACCGGTGGCTACCACGCGCATGCCCTTATAGCAGGAGCGCATGATGTTCTGGGCGAGGTCTCCGAATGCTGCGCATCGCATGAATACGGCATCCCCATCCACGGTCTGCCCGTTACGGTCACGTCGACGCGTATTGTGCGCGATGGTGAAAGTGACCGTATCTCCCCTCTGCTCGGGGTTTGCTGTGATATTGCCTGCGAGTGTGAGTGTCGGCTCTCCTGCCATGGGTTCCTGGTCTCCTTATTTTTTTCTATGTGAACATATTCAGTATAACAAGCATATACGAAGAAAAGGCATGTCGGATAAGCATCAGGACAGAGGAGAAAAACCTGATACCAATCCGACATACCCCTTTTAGCAGGATGGGCTCACTCCACTACGGCGGAATGAGCCCATCAAGGTTTCTATCCGATCAGCGTGACCGCCTTACAGGCGGATACGCTTCCTCGAACCAGCCAGAGCGAGAGCGATACCAGCTCCGGCGAGGACCCCGGCCCACAGGAGCATCGGGGTGCCGACACCAGTGGAGGCGAGACCCTTCTCCTTGACGGTCACGGTCTCGTTCGGTTTGCGCGCGTCACCATAGGAGATAAGCTTGCCCGTCTGGTCGTACACCTTCTCACGCCAGTAGTAGGTGCCGGTCTCGCGGACGGTCACGGTCGGCGAGTGGATGCCGTCCTTCGCGTCGACCTTGCCGGTGACGGTGACGAGCACGTCTCCCGACTGGTCGCCGTTGGCCTGCTTCCACAGTTCGAATTCGGCCTTGGCCGCCTGCTCGCAGTTCTTGAGCAGGAGCTCGTCGTGCAGGTCGGCCCCGCCGTTTTCCATCGTGACCTCGCCCTGGCTCCTGGTGGACACCTCGCACTTCGGTGTTTCAGGCTTCCGGACGCGCACGATCTCGGATGCGAGTCCGAAAGCGTGCTGCACCTTGCCGTGGGTGAGCTGACGCCAGGCCAAAGCGGCGAGCGGATTATGGTTCTGGTCGCCGGTCAGGCTCGGGGTCATGACCCAATGCCAGGCGTAGGTGCCCGGTTCGGTCAACGTGAACGAGTCCGTCGAATAGGTGCCGAACCTGGTGACGTCCTTGATGTCGGTCTCGTGGACCTTCACCGCGTTGTCGGGCACGGTGTCGGTCTGCTCGATCGCGGCCGCCGGATCATCGGAGACCTTGTAGAGGACGCCGTGGAAGTCGAGGCTCAGCGGGGTGCCCTTCGGGGTTTCGCCTTCGGTGACGTTCGACTGCGGGTAGGTGGGCCACACGTCCTTTTCGTTGGTCTTGGCGACGACGAGCCTGTCGACGGTGGTCTCGCCCGCCTTGATCTCCTTGGAGCTGACCGTGGAGTCGAGCTTCGGGGTGAGGCGCCCCATGATGGTCTCGTCCTTGCTGAACGGGGCCTCGTGCACGTCCTTGGCGAACGGGTAGTCCCCGGACGGTTCGATGCCGGTCTGGGCCTTCGTGTCCTGATCCCTGTTCGTGATGTCGTACACGAACGTGGCGTAGCCGGACGGCAGGTTCGTCAGGTCGATCCCGTTCTCGGCCTTCCACACGCCGGCCGGCTTCTCGCCCTTCCTGCTGGACAGGAGGTAGTCGCCCGCCCTGTTCGTCGTGAACGTGGTGGTGGCGAGCTTCACGGCCTGCTTGGGCAGTTCGACGTTCTTGCCCGAGGCCGCGTCCTTCTGCGCCTGTTCGGCCTGTTCGCGGGTCATGCCCCCGTAGAGCGTGCCGTTCACGCGGATGGTGATCTGGTTGGCTTCGGTTTCCCTGCCTTCGCCCTGGCCGTTCTTGGTGTGCAGCCAGTCGGCGGTGTCGGTCTTGCCGTCACCGTTCACGTCGGCCACGCCCAGCGTGACCTTGTCGCGGATGACGCTGCCCTTTTCAAGGTAGACGACATCGGTCTTGTCGGACGCGGCCGCGGAGCCGATCTGGACGGCGGGCCGTTCGGTGCCGTCGGCGCCGGTCACCGTGCTCTGGTCGGTCTTGTAGGCGTCGCTCACACTCGACTTGATGGTCGGCTGCATGTTGCGCATATGCTGAGTGGATTCCGCTTCCAGCACGTTGTCAGACCAGTCGTAGTCCGTGGACAGGTACTGCTTCATGTTGGCGTCCTGCATGTCGGGCGTGATCTGCCACACCCACGTGTACCAGCCGGTGTCCGGCAGGCTCGACGGGGTGGCTCCCGGGTGCGCCTTCACGAAGCCGGGGTCCATGGTGATGGAGGCGGCGTCCACATGATTGGTGGCGCCATCCTTGTCGCCGGCGGCGGTCGCGGTCGCAACCTTCACCCCGTCCTTGACGGTCGTCCGGCCTTCGACCGGCTTCTTCGTGAAGTAGTAGAGGGTGCCGGTGCTCTTGATGGTCGCGCCTTCAATCCAGTCGCCGCCCGTCGGGTCCACATGCCAGGTCAGATCATCCTCGGGCGCATGCCCGTATTCGATGCGATGATCGGTCTGGTTGGATTCGATGGTCGGCTTGAAGTTGTTCCGCACCTCGAACTGGATGTTCTTGGACACGATCTGGGGGTCGGTCGGGGCCATCAGATCCTGGTTCGGGGAATTCAGCCTGATGGCCTGCGGATTCTTGTAGGTAAGTTTATAAGTAACTTTGCCGTTGCCGGTCGCTGTCCAGGCGATGTCCTGCTTCTTGTTGGTAGTGGTTCCCGTGATGGCGGTCGAGTTGTTCTGGTCGAACACGGCCGGGCCGTTCAGGGTCACGGTGTACTGGAGTCCGGACACGTACTGGCCGTTCCCGTTCATAATGCTCGGGGTGACTAGGCCTTTGCGTTGGCCGATCGTGTACTGGTATTTCATGTCGAGGTTCGTGGGCGTGCCGTTGACCGCCTCATTCCACAGGCTGTCCATCTTCGCCGCGTACGCGTCCCAGCCGATCCCGTCCTTCCAGCCGAGGCGTTGGATGCCCGACAGGTATTCTTCGCCCATCGGGTCGAGCTTCTGGTGGATGAGGCCCGCGATCGCGGCCTGCGTGAGGTCGTCCGTGTCCCCGTTGTACCTGTCGGTCAGCCATGCGAGCCGTTGCGCGTCCGGTTTCGTCTTCGCGTCGGTCCACTCGCCCCACGTGCCCGCCGTGCCCGTGTAGAGCGTGTCGGCCTGGATGCAGTACACGTTCTTCCCGTTGACCTTGTCGACCACGCCGAGCGACTGCTCCATGTCCTCGTACTTGTGTCCGTTGCTGAACGTGATCGTGCCCAGGTTCGCCCACAGGCCCGGGTTGCCGTTCTGGATGGAGCGCTCAAACGGGTCGCGCATGTCGGCCGCGTCCGCCGTGCCCGCGACGAGCATGCCCGCCGCCAAAGTGGCGACGGCCGCACTGGCCGCCGCGATCGTGCGGACCACATGTCGGATTGTGGAACCGCGAGTGGGATTGTTGTTTCTCCCCATATCGTCTCCTCTGATAGGAAGGATATTTTGTCGCCAGTGATGGTCACTGGACTCTTGCGGTTTTTACCATAACGTCAAATCTTGTAATTAACCGGTTTTTTATTGAAATTGACCGAAATTGGCGGCGCAAGCCCCGTCTTTTTAAGACTGGGGTAAGCCGCCATTTTTTGATTAGTCATTATTTTTCGTGGTAAGATTTTACGGTATGAGCCAGAAGGTACGAATCGTCAAAGTCAAGCACACGGGCGCGTCCGTGTACCTTGGCGACGATTCATGCCGAAACCACTGCTGGACGCGCAATCCCGAACGCATCATGGGCTGGCTGTGCGATGGTTGGCGTACCCGTTTCAACCAACATCGGGAGCATAGGACAATCCGCCGCTACATGGAGGACATGGAATCCCATGAGCGCATGTGGGTGGACGTCTCCTTGGGCGGGGCGACCGTCGGGGAACCGTTCAAGGACAGCGAGGCTCGAATCCGGTGTTCTTGGCTCGCATGCATCCCCTCCGCTATTCTCGCCAGTCCCATGCGCGTGGAGAATTCGGAATGGTATGCCGCGTTGAAGCGCAAGAAAATCAATGGCGGTCGTGTCCCGACAAGACTCATTTCTCCCTTAAGAACGTTCCAAAATTGTGGAAATTCATCCAATGACGTTTTCCGAATAAACCAACCAATGCCATGTTTCGAGCCATCCTTGCCCGAACCGATGATTCGAGGATCATTGTCTGCCTTAAACATGAACCCTTTCATCGTGTTCATCGCCATAAGTTCCTTCTTGCGTTCCTCTGCATCCTGATACATGCTGCGGAACTTGTAAATTTTGAAAATTCGCCCGTTTTGGCCGACACGCTTCTGTGAGAAGAAGATTGGTCCGGGATCCGAAAAATAAATGATCGGTCCGATGACGATTACCAAAATTCCCGTAATAAACAAACCGACAAGCGCACCGACGATATCCATCAAACGTTTCAGTGCCAACTGAAAACTGGATGCAATTTTCAAGCTTTCCGTCATAACGGTATAGCCGCCGACCTTTTCAATCGTCTTCATGCCGCGTTCGTTGTCATAAAGCTCACTGATTGACACGTGAGAAGTAATCCCCATGTTAAGCAGATCCTGCAGCAGACTTTCTGGAACTACCCCGCCCTTAGGCAAAACGAACATGACCTCGTCTACCAAATCAGTGACGATATTGTCCGTAAAATCATTAAGACTGCCTACGACCGGAACATCATCATATTTTTTGCCGACTTCAGCTGTTGAATCATCGAAAAAGACCGCTCCGGAAATCTCAATATCGCCCAATGATTTTTGTTCGATTCTTTGCTTAACGCCAGCAAAATCGTCTTTTGAAGAAACCAAAATCATTCTCTTCTTAGAATAGCCGTTTTTCTTTCGATATGCCAAAACAATCTTCTTCCATATCAATCGGCCAAAATACACTGCCGGAACACCCAGTATCGCCAATAGAACAAACACCGTTCTCGAATACCAAAATGTTGTCTGACTCAAAAGAAGATATAAGGCCAAAACAATAACCAAAGCTGAAACATATATGATTGATGCCTTTAATTCCTTCAACCAGCTACGCTTAAGAATATTGCGATAGTTGTCTGAAAGCGTGGCAAACACAACGCCAGTAACCAAAATAACCAATGCACCGACTTGGTAGTACGTCCTATCATAAGGGTTTTCGAGTCCATGGCGGATAACATATGAAACAATGTAGACGATTTGCATAACGATCAAATCGACCAAAACAAAATCAAGGTGTTTCAACCACCCATTGCTTTTCTTACTGTACAAATTATTCACCCTCAATCCAAGCAGACATCGTTAACTATGGTTGTTTAACAAAGCCGAACTTTCTAGCAATAAACATCCAAATCTTCTTGACCATATTTTGATTGCCCATAAACATCACCGGCAACTCAACGTAGTCTATCTGGTTTTGCTCAATCCAGACATCCATCAAAAGTTCGCTGATATATCCAAATATCCGAGCTTCACTGACCGAATAATCCGAAATGTCAACACGCTTCTCAACTTCGCCCAAAACATCAAAAAGCCATTCTGAATACGCTGAAAAAACCTTGTCTTTGGCAATAATCATATTAAACATATGCGCACTGCGACGCTTCATTACCTCATCAAATTTCATCAAATAATCAGGGTATTTTTCCGCAATAACCTTGCGTGTTTCTTCAAGGCCTTCAATTTTGTGAGAATGTTCATAGTGAGACCATAAAGTTTCGATATAGTAATTACGCTTTTTTGGAAGAATAGCGTCATGTTTCTTCATGACATCAACAAGCGTTTTTTCATCTAAAACATTTTCATACTTTTTTTCAAGTGACGCACCAAGCATTCTTTTTCCCTTTGAAAACAACCGTCGGTAGTGTACCAAACCTTTAACATCAGCTTTACGATTTTTCCAGGCCCAGTACTGTGCCGTCAGTTCGCAATAATTAGGATTCTTTTCTGAAATATTTTCTCCGGTATTATCGCGCACGAATCCAGAAAAATCATCTTTTGCCGGTCCAACCTGAACCGGAATATAAATGTTTCCTTCAGGCATCCGATTATCTTTATGGCTTACAACATAAATTTCATATGACAAACCAAAATTCCTCGCTTCATCTCAAATTAATCAGCAAATTCTTCTTTAACTGTTATCAGTGCGGCAGCGATAACCTGATCCATATTGTAGTAACGATACTGCCCCAAGCGTCCGCCAAAAATAACGTTTCCTGCTTCTTTTGAAGCCAAATTCTGATATTCCTTATAAAGACTGTTATTACGCTTGTCATTGACCGGATAGTACGGCTCGTCGCCGCGTTTCCAGTCAGCAGGATATTCACGCGTAATAACCGTCTTGTCTTTGTCGCCCTTGCCGAACTCAAAGTGCTTGTGCTCAATCACACGCGTATACGGTGTCTCGGCATCCGTGTAGTTGACAACAGCGTTGCCTTGATAGTTATCAACGTCAAGTTCTTCCGTTTCAAAACGCAAGCTGCGATATTCAAGTTCTCCGAGCTTATAATCGAAGAACTGATCGATCATCCCAGTGAAAAGAACCTTGTCATAGTTTTTCAAATATTCGTCCTTTTTATCAAAGAAATCAACGCCGGTTTCAACCGTGATCTTATCATCAGCAAGCATCTTTTCAACGATTTGAGTGTATCCGCCAACCGGGATTCCCTGATAGTCATCGTTGAAATAGTTGTTGTCATAAGTCAAACGAACCGGAAGACGGCGGATAATGAATGCGGGAAGTTCCGTAGCCTTCCTGCCCCATTGCTTTTCCGTGTAGCCTTTGACAAGTTTTTGATAAATATCCGTTCCGACAAGCGAAATTGCCTGCTCTTCAAGGTTTTCTGGTTCCTTGCCATTAAGCACCGCACGCTGTTCATTGATTTTGTCCAAAGCTTCCTTAGGAGTAACCACTCCCCAGAGCTTGTTGAACGTATTCATGTTAAACGGCATGTTGTAGATTTCGCCATTGTAATTAGCAATCGGACTGTTCGTATAGCGGTTGAATTCAGCAAATTGATTGACATAGTTCCAAACTTCCTTGTTGGAAGTATGGAAAATATGCGCACCATATTGATGAACCTGAATTCCGTGAACTTCCTTCGTATAAATATTCCCGGCAATGTGGTTGCGTTTTTCAATCACATGCACTTCGTTCCCGCGTTTTGCTGCTTCGTATGCAAATGTTGCACCAAACAAGCCAGCACCTACAACTAAATACTTTGTCATCTTTTTTATCCTCCGAAACTGATAAAAGCACTTTTTATTCATTATACACTATTTGCATTTGAAATAATTTACCACTAAAGATATGTTACCTAAATTTAAAATAGTTTGTTTAAACTCAACTGATTTATAGTGTATAATATGTTATTAGTGGTTTTGAATCCACTTTTGCACAGTCGATTATATTATATTACCATAAATCGCTGCAGGCAATCACATTCTTGGTGAATACGCACAGCTGATAACATCAGCCAAGTAAAAACAGGTAAGGAATCATATGAAAGTAATTAAAAATTATCTCTATAATGCCGGATACCAGCTTTTGGCTGTTTTATTGCCGTTAATAACTGCTCCCTACGTTTCGCGCGTAATCGGAGCACACGGTATCGGCATCAATACCGCAACCAACTCTACCATTCAATACTTCATTCTATTGGGTTCAATCGGTATCGGCCTATATGGCAACCGCGAAATTGCGTACCTTAGATCAAACAAGCAAGCGATGAGCGAAGCTTTTTGGGAAATCCAGATTTTGAAAATGGTTATGGTTACAATTTCTTACGGAGCATTTCTTGTATACTTGGCCTTTTGCCCAGTCTATAAAGAATACATGCTGATTCAATCTCTTAACCTTATCGCTGCGGCGGTCGATATCTCATGGCTCTACATGGGTCTTGAAGATTTCAAGAAGACTGTTTTGCGAAACACCATGGTTAAGCTTGCATCAGCGGCCATGATTTTTATGTTTGTCAAAGACGCAAATGATACCTGGGTTTACATCTTCGTTCTTGCGATTTCTGTTCTCGGTGGAAATCTTACCTTGTGGCCATATGTCAAAAAAACGCTTGTCAAAGTTGATTTTAAAAAACTTCATCCGTTCAGGCACTTTAAACCGACGATTGCTCTTTTCATTCCGCAGATTGCGACTCAGGTTTACCTTGTTTTGAACAAAACCATGCTGTGGGCCATGGTCAGCAGCGATGTTGCCGGATTTTACGATCGTTCCGACACGTTGGTCAAGCTTGTTTTGACAATCGTTACGGCAACAGGAACAGTCATGCTGCCGCACGTTGCCAATGCCTTTCACGAAGGCAACGAAGATGCAGTTAACAATCTTACCGCTGATTCATTTGACTTCGTTTCATGCATCGCAATTCCGATGTTTGCCGGCCTGGCAGCAATCGGACAAAAACTGGCCCCTTTATTCTTCGGACCGCAGTTCAAACCAGTCGGCATGGCCGTTTGTTTGGAGGCAATCGTTATCGTCCTGATTGGTTGGAGCAACGTTATCGGACAACAGTACTTGTTGCCGACTAACAAGATTAAAATTTATACCGGTTCAGTCGTTTCAGGGGCAATCGTCAATCTGATCCTTAATCTGCCGTTTATTTTTCTTTGGGGGTTACATGGTGCGATATTCGCAACGGTATGTTCCGAAATAGTCGTTACCGGATATCAAATGTGGCACGTCAGAAACATCCTGAGTTTGAAAAAGATGTTTATCAACGTTCCCAAGTATGTCTTAGCCGGCTTAATAATGTTTATCGTTGTCAATCGCGTCTGCATGATGCTTGATTTTACGTCAACAATTAAGAACATATTGGCAATTGCTACCGAAATTGTTTTGGGAGTTATTGTATATGGGGTAATGTTGCTGTTATTGAAACCGACTATTATCTACAAGGCAAACGATATTGTCATCCGCATAAAAAACAGAAAAAATAACTAGGAGCGTGCTTGTTTTGGAAACACTTATTACAACACTAATCGAAAAAAGAAACAACCTAGTAGAATTTTCCGAATCGCACCGAAATTTAGGAGAAAAATTTTACTACATTCTCTTTGTGTCAATGATTTTGGCACAGTATATCTCAAACACAATGCTATACACATTGATGCCGAATGATTCATTAATTTATGTAGTAATGGACATCATTGCTTTTTTGGCCGTAATTAAAACTATTTTATTTGATCGATACAATGATTTAAAAGAATTATTTTTGGCTATTTCGATTGGCTTGATAATATGGGCTTGTTGCATAAACTCAACTGTGCTTAGTCCTCTTTACTACTATGCCATGATTATCGGTGCAAAAAACGTCAACTTCAAAAACTTACTGGTTATTTTTATTTCAACGCTTGCTATGGCTATTCCTGCAACGGTGTTAATGGCTCACTTTAACGTAATACCAGAAATTTTGAATAGCCGAACTGGATCGTCGAGAATACGATATTCAATGGGAGCAACTTATCCCACCGATTTTGCGGCACGATTATTTTATTTAATGTTAGCTTACGCAACGCTTAAAAAATTCAAATTTAACTTACCCGAATACGTTGGATTGGTATCTTTAACATTTTTCACATATGTCACAACAGATACAAAACTCGATGTTCTCTTGATGTTAGCTGTTATTTTGGTTTCAATATTCAATAAGTATATATTCTCAATTTTAAAAGTACTGGGCAGTTTCGGGGTTACCTTCATCTCGTTTTTAGGAATCTCGGTCATGGTTATTATGACCTACCTCTATAATCCAGATAATAGGTTCTTGGAATTAATGAATAAAGTTTTCACCAAACGCCTCGAATTTGGTCATATCTCTTTTGAAAAGTATAACGTTACCCTGTTTGGACAAAACATCCCTCAAATTGGAAACGGAGGCCTCCACAAAGGGTATTACGAATATTTCTTTATTGATTGCAGCTATGTTCGTATTTTAATGATGATGGGTGCGATAAGTTTCTTTATCTTTTTATTTGCAATTCTTTACCTATTCATGAAATTTTACAAAGTACAATCGATGGAGTTGGTAGCCGCATTGATTTTTGTATTGATAAGTTCGCTTATTGACCACCATTTACTAGAAATATCCTTCAATCCTTTCCTGATTGTCTTTATGACAGATGTTGGATATTTTATAAGAAACAAATATTCTAATATGTTTAGAGGTGACTAAATTGACAATGTACGTAATTACGCATAAGGAATATGATTACTTAAAACCTGAGGGATATATTCCTTTATTGGTCGGTGCGGATTTCAATAAAAACACGGCTAACTATCTCCAAGACAACATTGGTGATAATATTTCATCTAAAAATAAATATTTTTGTGAACTAACTGGAATTTACTGGTTAGATAAAAATTTGGAATCCAATGAAAATATCGGCATCTCACATTATCGCCGATACTTTTACGATCCTGACGTGAAAGGAATTAAATTATTTAAAAAACGTGCTTTGGGACAAATGGTTCCTTTGGATATTGAATCGTTGAACGATTTATTAGTTAACCACGACTGGGTTGTTCCCCAAAAAGTTTCATTCAAGCAAACCGTCTACGATTATTATGCTAGATACAATCAAAAAAAAGATATGGATTTGGTTAGAGATGCTATTCAAAAATTATCACCTGAATTCATTACAGCTTTTGATAAGGTAATGAGCGGTAATTACTCCTATTTGTATAACATGTTTTACACTACCAGTGATAATTATCATAAATATTGCTCATGGCTGTTTAAAATATTGTTTGAGGTTGAACAACACGTAGACATGACTGGATACACTCCATATCAACAACGTGTTTATGGTTTTTTGTCTGAACGGTTGTTAACGGTGTGGCTGGAAAAAAATTCCGACCTCAGCACGGTTGAAATTCCTGTATTTCAATCAGACTTGACAATTCGATCAGAACTGTTCGAATCTATCAAACGACCTATCAGAAACATAGTCAAACCTGGGCATAAGAGATAAAGTTTTTTTGGAGGCTATTATAAAAGTGAAGTTTTTAAGCCAAATGCAGATTAGAGACGTACTTTTGAATATTTTGCTGGAATTGCAGCAAGCATGCAAAAAAAATGGCATAAATTTCTACCTTGTCGGCGGATCGTTGCTTGGTGCCGTGAGACATCAAGGATTCATTCCCTGGGATGATGACGTGGATATCGGATTAAGACGTCCGGACTATGACAGACTGCAGGAACTTTCAAAGAAAGATGATTTCCTGCCACCGTACCTAAAACTCATCTCCCATGAGAAGGGGAATTCCCAATATCCATTCATGAAGATAATTGACACAAGATACTCAATGGAGCAGGGGTATATCAAGGAAGGTGACGTTACCTCCATCTGGATAGATATCATGCCAACTGACGGTCTGCCCACTGATGACAGGAAAATTAAAATCATCTACAAAAAAGCCGCCCTGTACCGTAAAATTCTTATGCTCAATTTTGCGAAAGCGGGAGAGGGAAAAAGCAAACTCAAGGCCCTGCTCAAGCCTCTAATCATCCCGTTTGCAAAAATGATTGGAGTAAATCGAGCAAACAAGCTACTTGACAATCTTTCACGTTCCACGCCATACGAAAAGGCCGATAAAGTCGGCTGCATAATGTGGGGTCTTTACGGAACAAGAGAATGCATGGATAAAAAAGAATTTGAACAATCCGTTGAAGTCACTTTTGAAGGCCATACTTTCGAAGCACCATCTTGTTGGGATTCGTATCTTTCCAATCTTTACGGCAACTACATGGAACTACCTCCAAAAGAAAAACAAATTACGCATGAGTTAAAGGTATGGAAAAAAGAGACTGAGGAATTTTAGAATGAACATATCAATTGTAATATCAAGCTACAATGGATCATCGCACATTATAGAACAACTTGATTCTATAAGAAATCAAACAAGAACACCTGATAAAGTGTTAATCTGTGATGATTGCTCGACTGATTCGACACCTGAAATAGTTAATAAATACATCAAGATTCATTCCTTGAACAATTGGAGAATAGTCATCAATCAAGAAAATAAAGGATGGCAAAGGAATTTTATCGACGGAATTGAAAAAAGCACAGGAGATTTAATCTTTACTTGTGACCAAGATGACATTTGGCGAACTGACAAGCTTGAAATCATGGAAAATATCATGCTTAAACATCCTGAAATAAATCTGCTTGCCTCAAATTATCTTGAATTTTATGAAGACGGACACACAAAAACGGGGCCACTCAAGAACACTAAAAAACTTGAGAAAGTTAAGCTTAAAAATAATTATATGCTTGTCGGCGCACCGGGATGCACACACTGTTTCAGAAGAAGCCTATTTAATCAGGCAAAAAAAATTTGGTTTAAAGATTACCCTCATGATGCCTTGTTATGGAGAACAGCGCTATTTTCAGATTCCCTGTATTTTTACACAGACGATTTGATAAAATGGAGGAAACACAATGACAGTGCTTTCTCTAAGGACAGTCGAGCAGGTAAAACCAAAGCCAACAAAGAAAAGTGGCTTGACTACGATTTGGCCGTTGCCGACGGATTAGAAAAATTTTTGAGTACACTTGACATAGATACTGATCGACAAATCAGGATGCTTGACAAAAACCGCAAATGGATATCTTTAAGAAAAAAGTTTTACCAAACAAAAAATATTCTGACGGGTCTTCATTTACTTTTTTATTGGAATTATTACCCACGATATCGCCAATATCTTGCCGATTGGTATTTAATTTTCATTAAAGGTTAATTTGATAAAAAAGGCTGCGTAGCGTGCGCAGCCTTTTTTATTTCAAAAATTCCTTCGTATAGTCGTCTTCCTGAATCGTAAATCTAGGACGCTTCTTAACCTCAGTGAATATCTTTCCGACATATTCGCCAATCATGCTCAAACAAATCAATTGAATGCCGCCAAGCACCCAAATTGACGTAATAAGCGAAGTCCACCCGCTGACGACGTTTCCGTTGATTTTTTGGACAATTGAATAAATAAACAGCCCGATTCCAATCAGTACGACCAACAGACCCAGATTCATAATCAATTTAATCGGCACGGTCGAAAATGACGTAATGCCATCCATCGCAAATTTAATCATCTTCTTTAACGGATACTTTGATTCACCGGCAAAACGTTCTTTTCTCGCATAATAAACCTTGTCTGAAGGATAGCCGACAAGCGGCACCATCCCTCTTAAAAACAGATTTCTTTCGTCAAAACGCAGTAATCCTTCAGTTGCTCGTTTGCTGAGCAATCGGTAATCAGCTGAATTAGGCACCATGTCGACGCCTAATTTGCTCATCAAAGAATAAAATGCCATCGCCGTCTTGCGCTTGAAAGCCGTATCAGTATCACGATTATTTCTTACCCCATAAACAACGTCGATTCCTTCATGATACTTTTCGACCATCTCCGGAATGGCATTGACATCATCCTGCAAATCAGCATCAATCGTAATCGTCATGTCAGAATAGTCAACGGCCGTTGTCAATCCCGCCAAAAGCGCATTCTGATGTCCATAGTTGCGACTGAATCTGATTCCGGTCACATATTCAAACTGGTTTTCAAATTTCTTGATCAATTCCCACGTCTTGTCTTTGCTGCCATCATCGACAAACAACAGCTTGCTGTTTGAAGATACTTGCTCTCCAGAAATCATAGACTCAAGAACAGCACCAAGTTCTTTAACGGTCTCCGGCAATACTTCCTCTTCGTTATAACAAGGAACAATAATCGTCAACATATTGTCTTCGCGCATGAAAATACTCCTCTCTGTCGTGAAACATACTGACTTTAATTATAAATCAACGAAGCAAGAAATTGTATCGATAATTAAATAATCATCCCAATAAACTGTTTATATACATGTCTGATGCAATATTCGAATTTATTTAGCATTGTTCAATAAATCCGCAATTTCTTCACATCATCAAAATAATTAAACTGAAAAACTGAACGATTTGTCATAACTTTTGAAACATCAAAGCCATAAGTTTTATGTATATTTTAAGTATAGAGAAAGGCGAGGTGCAATGGATATGAAACACGTTACAAAATTCCAAAAATCAATTTTTGTTTCATTGGCTGTTTTAGGATTTGTCGGAGGAATGCAGATGTCCGACATTATTAATAGCGGTGACGGATCAGCAATCCCAACGATTGAAGCAGCATCCGTGCGCCGAGGCCAACAAAGAATCAACGGAAAGTGGTATCTGTTCGATAACAATGGACATTACAAAACAGGATTCCAATGGATTCCCGAACAACATAAAACAGTCTACTATGCCCGTAACGGACAAATGCAATACGGTCAACAAAGAATCAACGGTCACTGGTATCTCCTTGATAATTGTACCGGTGCTATGAAGACTGGTTTCCAGTGGATTGCTAATCAACGTAAGACCGTTTACTATGCGGGCAATGGCCAAATGCAGTACGGCCAACAAAGAATCAACGGTCACTGGTATCTCTTTGATAATTGTAATGGTGCTATGAAGACTGGCCTTCAATATATCGCAAATCAGCGCAAGACAGTCTACTATACGGGCAACGGTCAGATGCAATATGGATATCAGACGATAAACGGCCATCATTACTATTTCAACACATCCACTGGTGCATTGGAACCACTTCCGTCAACCGGAAGTTCCAAGACATACACTCCAAGCAACCAGTCGACGTTTTCATTGAACGGTCATAGTTATGCCGTAAAATCGTTCAGCGGAACTGGAACTGTACCTGCTGACAATTACGTCTACGCTTGGACATCGCTTAAAAACTACTACTTATTTGAATATTACGGCAATGCACACAAAGAACTTGCATCTCTTCACGTTGGCAGCCCCGTCGTAATCAACGGTCAAACCCTTCATGTAAGAGAGATCATCACAAACGTTTCAAATGACGGCAACGCATATGATCTCGTTGCAAGAAAGATGCAGCAGTACAAAGCCGGTTGGCAAACATGCGAATATGCAGCATACGGTTCAACGTTGCGGCTTTGGTTCGCAAATTAACTGATTATGAACAAAAAAAGAATCCCTCTGAGAAAGGGATTCTTTTTTTATCTGTCCACATGAACGCCTTCACGTTCAATTTGCAAGATGCGATACTCGTCCTCTAACCCGGCTTTTTTGCCCAAATCAATATATTCTTCAACCTTGTCATGCGGCAAAAAGCTCATGACAGTTGGGCCGGCACCGCTAAGGTACGTGGCCATCGCGCCTGTTCTGTGTCCGATTTCTCTTAAAATCGGAAGATGCGGGACGAGCTTTTCGCGATAAGTTTCGTGATAACGATCGCTTTCAATCATTTTGCCCGCAGTCTTCATGTCACCGGCAACGAGTGCTGCGACCAAAACGTTGCCGATGCTTCCCGCCGCAACGGCTTCAGAAAACGGAAACTTTGACGGCAAGACGTCGCGTGCGTCAGCCGTGGCCAAATCGTATGCAGGAATATACGCAACCATCGTCAAATCAGGAAATTTGAGCTTGATGCTTGAAACATCGCCGTCGACCATCGTTGAAACGACGAAATCCCCGTATAATGCCGGAGCCACGTTGTCCGGATGTCCTTCCATTTCAGCAGCTTTTTGAAGAATCTGCTCATTTGTCAAATGCATCTTTCCGACCTCGTTTGCCATGACGACGCCTGCAATCAGTGCCGATGAACTGCTTCCCAGTCCGTGTGCCAACGGAATCTCGGACGTTACCTTAATATGCTGCGGTTCCAGCTCAGGATTCGTCTTGAGCGCCGTTGCGACGATCATATTGCGTTCGTCGCTTGGAATCGCATATCCCATCTTGTGGTCGACCTTCCACTTCGGTGCTTTGCCATAAACGGTAACCGTGAGGTATGATGAAACAGCAATGCCAAGCGAGTCAAAGCCTGGTCCAAGATTGGCGCTGGTTGCCGGAACCCTTATTTTAAGTGTCATGAATAACCTCCGCTACTTTTCCGTAAGAACTTTATAAGCCGCAAGCACGGAAATTTCTTCGAGTTCATTGAGTTTTTCGACAATATGATTCAGTTGTGATTCGGACATTTCATGAGTCACCATTGAAACGCGCGCAAAACGATCATTCATTTGCGTTTGCGTAATCAAACGGAAACTTGCGTCATATTCAGTCATGATTTCGGTCAGCTTTAGCATCTGTCCTGGCTTGTCAAGCACTTGCAGCGACAGATAGTACGGATAAACGACTTCAGAATCATCCGCAAGTTCAAGCTCATTCGTGTAATCGTTAAAACTAAAGCCCGTCGTTCCCATAACGATATTTTTCGTGACAGAAGTAATATCGCTCAAAACGCTGTTCGCTGTTGGCAATTCGCCGGCGCCCGGGCCGTAGAACATCGTTTCGCCAACAGCAGATCCTGTCACAACGACAGCGTTGTTTTCGTTTTGAATGGCAGCAAGCGGCTGCGTTTGCGGTACGAGCACCGGGCCGACGGAAACATCGATGTGCCCGTTGACAAGTTTGGCGATTCCAAGAAGCTTGATCACGTATCCCAAGCGTTTTGCTTCCGCAATATCAGCCTTCTGAATTCCGCGGATGCCTTTAACCTTAACCTGATCCATTGTAACGTCTTTGCCGAATGCAAACTGCGTCAAAATAATCATCTTATAGGCAGCATCAATCCCGTCAACGTCGTTTGTCGGATCGGCTTCAGCAAAGCCAAGCTCTTGTGCTGATTCAAGCGCATCTTCATATGAAGCACCGTTTTTGTTCATCTGTGTCATGATATAGTTCGTCGTCCCGTTGACGATTCCGCGAACTTCGATAATTCGATCGGCAGCAAAAGAGTTGACGATCGTGCGCAAAATCGGGATACCGCCTGCAACGCTGGCTTCATAGCAAAGATCGCAGCCATGTTCTTTTGCAAGGCTGATCAGTTCAGGACCGTGCGTTGCGATAAGATCCTTGTTTGCCGTAATGACGTGCTTGCCGGCTTTCAAAGCCCTTTCAATATACTCTTTTGCGATATTGACCGTCCCCATAACCTCGACAACCATTTGAATCTCGTCATCACAAAGAACATCGTCCGCATTGTCCGTCAGATTGATGCCTGTCAAATCAACGGAACGCTTCTTTTTGAGATTGTGCACGACAACTGTCTTGACTTCGAGTCTTCTGCCTGTAATGTTGGAAATTTTTTCAGCATGATCGCGCAAGATGCGAATCACGCCGCTGCCAACGGTTCCGAGACCCAAAATGCCAATTTTGATTGTTTCCATGTAATGCTACCCCCACTTGGTTTATTTGTTACTATTCTAACATAAGGAGGCGTTAAAAACCTACGTATTCTATAAATTTGTTGCCGAAAAGCACCATGATGATTATAATTTACTTAAAGCAATGCGAACATTATCAGTTTTATCAGCATTAATCTTCGAAATTTGAAATTTTTGAAAGGGGTATTTCACATGCAAACTCTCTATCGCAGCACGCGCGATCCAAAAGGTCAAACGATTACTGCCTCACAAGCCGTCCTTCAAGGCCTTAGTCCTGATGGCGGCTTGTACGTTCCAACGTCAATTCCTGAAATCGACCTTGATTTAACCGAATTAAAAGACCTGTCGTACCAGGATTTGGCATACAAGATTCTGCGTCCGCTTTTTTCCGACTACACTGATGAGGAACTGCGCTCATGCATCGACAAAGCATATGGAGATCAATGGGATACCCAAGAAATAGCACCGGTTGACTATCATGCGGACAACGCCTACCTTGAGCTTTTCCATGGCCCGACGATTGCTTTCAAGGACGTTGCTTTGCAGCTTCTTCCGCATTTAATGACCGTTGCGGCCAAAAAGAACGGTTCAGACAAGGATATCGTCATTTTGACTGCAACGTCAGGCGATACCGGCAAAGCTGCCATGGCTGGATTTGCCGACGTTCCGCACACGCAAATCATTGTCTTTTATCCAAAAGACGGCGTCAGTGCCATTCAAGAAAAGCAGATGCTGACGCAAACAGGAAAAAATACGCACGTCGTCGGAATTACCGGCAATTTTGACGTTGCTCAAACAAACGTCAAAAAACTTTTCAATGACAAAGAACTCGCTGAAACGATTGCCAAGGCAGGTTATCAATTCTCTTCTGCCAACTCGATCAACATCGGACGACTCTTCCCGCAGATCGTGTACTATTTCTATGCTTACGGAAAACTCGTCAAAGATGGCAGGATCTCAGTCGGAGACAAGATCAATTTCAGCGTTCCGACTGGCAACTTCGGCGACATCCTCGCAGGATGGTTCGCAAAGAAGCTCGGTCTTCCCGTCAACAAGCTCATCTGTGCTTCAAACAAGAACAACATCTTGACCGATTTCTTCAATGAAGGCACGTATGACAAGAATCGTCCGTTCTACGTCACGAGCTCTCCTTCCATGGACATTCTCGTTTCAAGCAACCTTGAACGTTTGTTGTTCTATGTTTCGGGCGAAGATGCCAATAAGACGGCCGAATTGATGAATCAGCTGTCGGTTTCAGGAAGATACACGATTGACTCCGATATGCGCGCAAAACTTGCCGATTTTGCAGCTGATTTTGCAACTGAAGATGAAACGGCTGCTGAAATTTCACGTGTCTTTTCTGCAGACAAGACGGCAATCGATCCGCACACGGCCGTTGCATCCAAAGCCGCTGAAAGCTATAAGGCAAATACGGGCGATAACAGCCCGCTTGTCGTTGTTTCAACGGCAAGCCCGTATAAATTCCCGCAAGCAGTTTTAAATGCCTTAGATGCCAAGGGAAAAGACGAAGAAGGTCTCGAGGCAGTCAAGTTCCTCCACGGCAAGACAGGCGTCGACCTGCCGGCAACGGTACAGCGCCTGTTTGACGCACCGGTCCTGCATGACACGGTTATCGCACCGGATGAGATGAAGAAGACTGTTGTGGAAATTCTGAAATAATTTCCAGATTGTGCTATACTCAAATAAATAATGATAAACATCGCCTTGCCGGAGAATGGTGATTCTCCGGCAAGGCGATTGATGTGTAGAATCAAAGGAGTTTACAATGGGGTTCATCAAAAAATTATCGGGAAAATGTCATATGCCGGATATTATGATTGTCTTCTTGTTCTTTCTGATAACCGTCTTCATGACATATCCAATGCTACGGACAGGAAACATTCTAGCCTACAGTGACTGGTCTTTTCACGGAATGCGCGTGGAACAGATTTTCCGCAATCTGAAACGTTCACAGCCGTTCACGTTCATCGCTACTGACACGTTCCAACACACCGGTGTCGGAAACTTCCTGTTCTATCCAGAAGTATTCCTCTATCCATGGGCCTTTCTGCGTCTGTTTCTCAGGCCTGTAACTGCCTTCTACTGCTGGTACGGACTGATTATGCTTGCAACATTCACGACTGCGTATTTCTGCATGAAGTCCTTCAGCGGACGTCGCATCGCCGCAATGACGACTTCTTTAGCATACACTCTCGGAACATATCATCTCTATCTGTCCAACGCAGTTCTTGGCGAATTCATCGCAGTGACGTTCCTGCCTCTCGCCTTCTGGGCCTTCCATGAAATCCTCTTCAAAGACTGCTCCAGGTGGCCATGGCTTGCAGTCGGAATGTCCCTTCTGATGTACAGCCATGTTCTGAGCGTCATGATGACATCGGAAATTATGTTCGTCATTTTCTTGATGAAACTAGTTTTCGCCAGAATTGACAGGCAGCGTTTCATTGCGCTTATCAAGGCAGTCGGCGTGACCATCCTGCTTTCATTGTTCATTGTCATTCCGTATCTGACCGACTTCATTGGAAAGAACATCACATCCGCACAACCAGGCATTTCCAAGCCAATGCTGAAGCCACTGATGGATGTTATCAGCACATCATTCAACGACGCCATTTCCCCCAACGGCATCGGAATCTTCCTGATTCTGACTGCCGTACTGGGATGTGCACTGGTTCTGAAACTTGACTCCCGGCTGCTGACCGCCGTATACGTCACGGGTCTTTCGCTCATCATTGTTTCAACAAGTGTCTTCCCGTGGGGAAATCTTTCCGACACCCCGTTTTCGATGGTACAGATGCCGTTCCGCTACCTTTCGTATGCCTCAATGTTTCTCGCAGTGGTTCTCGGAACTGCCGTCGATGAATTGAGCAAGTCGGAAGCATTCAATACGACGTTCAAGAGGACTGCATTTGCCACAATGACAGTCGGCATATTCCTTATTCCCTATTCGGGGCATCACCATGATCTGAATCAAAGCCTTCAAAATGCCGGGACACACCTGCTGAAAGACAGAAAGTCCGGAGCGTTCGAACAGCTGCCGGACATCGCCGCGGTCAACAATTCCAACTACGGTTACATGTGCGAATATCCCGTAAAATACGGTGAACTCGACTACTATCCGATGAAGGCACGGCGTTCAACGAACGTTGTGGGCTATAACAAAACCAACCTGTCAATCATCGAAAACATCATCCTGACTGACGGAAGACATCTCAAGGGCATACCCGAATGCGGTGCAAACACCTTGAAATACAAGATAAGAACAAACAGAGCAACTGTAATCGACTTACCTGTCGTCAGATACAATGGTTCGTATGCAACCGTGAACGGCAGAAAGGCCAGACTGCTGGACAGCAGCCGTGGAACCGTCAAGGTCAGAACATATGCAGGTGAAAACCGGATTACGGTCGGATACAGGCCCTCGGTTCTCTATTATGCCAGTGTCATCATCATGGCTCTGACATGGATTCTTCTGGCAATTGCTCCAATATACATGAAAGCAAGGAGTGTAAAGCATAAATCATGACTGAAACACAGCAAGTCAAAAAGCCACGTCTCCAGTACGTCGACATCGCAAGAGGCATTGCAATGATCTGCATCATTCTGGGACATCTCGGCAATCCGTCAATCAACCGCGTGGTCTTCACATTCCACGTTCCCATCTTCTTCTTCATCACGGGATACTTCACAAGCACTAAACGAAGCCTGCCGGAGTTCACGAAGAACAAGGCCAGAACGCTGCTCGTGCCCTATGCCATGGCATGTCTTGTCATCATCATTCTGGGAACACTGCTCGGGCTCCATTATGGAAATGCAGCGGACGCATTCAAAGGGTGGATCTATGCCTCCATCTACGGCGCCGGTGATTCATATACCGTTCCCTTCTACATCAAGGGCATCGGTGCAATCTGGTTCCTGTGGGCAACGTTCTGGGGCAGCGTATTCCTCAGAATTTCGCTTGACTTCAACAAGTACACCAGAGTCTTCTCAATCTTCGCGCTTTTTGCCCTCGGCTGCTATACAAGAAGACTGTTCTGGTTCCCGCTCAGCATCCAGGCAGGGGCATGCGCCACACTGTTCATGTACATGGGATATCTTCTGCGTCAGAACAAGGACACATTGCTGGCTCTTCCCAAGGAAGCGAAGGTCTTCAGCACCGTCCTTGCCTTTGTAACATGGTTTTCGTTCATGAAGAACTTCCAGTCCTTCTGGCTTGTCCACTGCGACATCGGCAGGGGCATGGTCGACGTCCTGAGCTGCATCTGCGCATGCGCATGCGTGATCATGATTTCGAAGTTCATCGATGACAGAATGAGTTTCATCGGCAGACCACTCGCTTGCTTCGGCAGATACAGTCTCCTGGTTCTGTGCGTTCACATCATCGAGCTCGACCTGTTCCCATGGTGGCGTGTCGCCTGGAAACTCGTTCAGCACGGTGTGCTCCCTGCAAATTACATCAGTCAGCTGCTCTTCATCATTGCAGGCAAGCTGGTCATTGACCTGGGACTGGCATTCATACTGTCCAGAATACCACTTGCACGAAAGGCATTCGGGTTCAGAAACTAAGACAAGCCTCCAGAATGAACGCCGGAGGCTTGTTTTTCATCTTCTGTTCTTCAATCTGAAAATCATCCTGTCAATCAGAATTCCAACTTTTTCGCGGCACATCACTATTCCAAGAGCGGCAGACGGAATCAGCATTGAAACATACTGATATGTGTACTGCGCCTTCGTCTCCCACATGAGGTGGAACAGGAAGCCGCCTGTAAAGTAGACTATGGACAGCATCACGTATATGACGGCAGTATCGTGCCTTCTTCCGAAAGCCAATCCAACTGTGGCAACTAAAGTGAATATCATGACCATCATTTCAATGATTTTTGTAAAATAATGAAGCCTGCGATGCACTGCCGTATCAGGATGATATATCCACTTCATGACATCAGTGTACATCCTTGCCCCGCAGCTGTCCAATGGACCGTTCCAGACCGATTCATGAAGCGAATCTCCCCAGGTGGAAACGAGCTTGTTGACGTAGAACTTCCGTGCATAGCCAGGATGATTTCCGAAATATCTGACCCTCTTCTTCAATTCCTTTTCTGCAACGGCAGATGTCCTTGACGAATCATGTCCTTCCTTCCTGTATGTCTTCAGCGTATAGTCATTGTACCATCCATACCTTCCGTTTCCTTCCTGCATCCCCATCGCAATGAATGCAGGCTTGGGTATTCCCGACCCAAGTGAAACCTCCGTACCCGACTCTGACGAATAGCATCTTTCAACCACAAGACTGGAAGCGGGAACAAGAACCAGCGCCAGTGCAACTGCAGTATAGATCTTCCTGTTCCGTGGATTGCGGATAAGTTCAAGAACATAGATTCCAAGCATTGCAACAAGACCTATCTCAAAGTTATTCTTCAGGACAAAGGCCGCAACGCCCAGAAGAGCCGCAAGAACATAGTATACTGTCCTGTCATGTCTCAATGACCGTATCTGAAAGTACACCGCCGTCAGAAACAGCAGATATCCCGGAACGTTTCCGTAAACGAAAAGCGTATTGAACAGATGAGGCAGGAATGCCAGGGACAACATCAACGTAATGTTCTGAACATCGTTTCTCCTGCAGATTTCCCTTGAAATCAGCCACAGGACAAGAATTGTAAGAATGCTGATCACAAGAAAGCAGAAATAAAAGAACGTGATGTTACTGGAAAACCTGAGCATGATTCTCTCAATCGTTATCCATCCCAGCTGGAAAGGATACACGTTGACATAACCACCAGCCTTGAAGTCGCTGAAATCGCCCGCATTGATATTACCGGCTGCCTGAAAGCAGAAAAGGGAATCCGCTCTGAGAAAAGAATCGGCATTGAAGACCAGATACAACCCGCATACCGCGAAGAAAAACAATCCCACGCCAAGGAATGTCCCCGAATCAATTCTGTTCAGAATCCTGTCACACAGGAGAAGGACAATGAGCACCAGAACGACCGCATACAATACTGCCGGAACATGTGCAACATTGACCACCTCACTTCCTCCATCAGTTACGAAGACGTTATACCTGACGGTTATGAACGTCACCACAAACAGCGGAATCATGCACGCAATGCTTATCAGAATCTGTAAAATACGTTCCACTTTAGTCACGGAATCATCCTCCTCTTGAATCCATCTCCAAACACCCCGAACAAGGCCAAGCCGTTTTCATGTTTCCGGTTATCTCAGAATTAAAAAGCCGGTCAATTTTCAAATCACCGCAGGAACTACCCTGTAGCGCCCTGATTATCGGAACCCGGCATAATGCCGACAAGCATTGCCGCAACATAGCTGACAACCTTCTTCACTAAATCAACAAGTTGTTCTACCAATGTCTCCTGATGTCTTAAATTTCTCGCATACTCAAAAACAAACCAGAAGCCGGTGAATATGCAGTTTACGCCTGCACTGTACCAATTGGCAATTATCATGTATCCTACTGCAACCGCCAGTTTCCATCCTCTGAACTCATCGGTGACAACCTTGTGAATAAGCAGAAGAATCAACGGCAGCATATAGACACTGTACTGATAAGAGCATATCTGACGGAAAGAATGACTGTCATTGCATATTTCAATCTGTTGTTGATTCTTTCCCTGAATGTCTCAACAAAAAACCAGCTGAATGTAAGCCAACTTGATGACAACGACAAAGGCACCGCCCCGTTTCAAACAGATGATTAGGTTTTCTGAAAGACATGCCACAGTCCGTCACGGAAGCTGCACGATAAAATACCGAACCAATTGACAAATCTTATGATAATACACGTAACACCAAAAAAACAACCTATTTAAAGTGTTATACTGTATAATGTATATTGCCATGATGATTTGAACCAGACATCATATTGGAAAGTGAATCCCAACATCATGTCATAGAATCGTACTGCAATGAAAGACACTTTCATTCCTTCCTGCGGATTCACACGTAATTCTTTAAGATGGAAAAATCGGAGGACCATTATGAAGACACTATCAATCATCGTCCCTTGCTACTATGAAGAGGACAGTCTTCCCCTGTTCTACCAGGCAGCAGAGGAAGTCAATAAAAAGCTGAAAAATATCAAATTTGAATATTGGTTCATCAATGACGGGTCGACTGACGGAACCTTAGCAGAAATGCGCAAATTAAATAAACTTGATCCTGAAAACGTCCATTACGTTTCTTTTTCGAGAAACTTTGGCAAAGAGGCTGCGCTTTACTGCGGACTTAAACAAGCTACGGGGGATTATGTCACGGTAATGGATGCCGATTTGCAAGATCCGCCGGAAATGCTTCCTGAAATGATCAATATCATCGAAAACGAAGATTATGATTGCGTAGGAACGCGCAGAACGACTCGTGCCGGTGAACCACCGATCAGATCTTTTTTCGCCAGAATGTTTTACAAAATCATCAATAAGATTTCCGATACAGAAATCGTCGACGGCGCCCGTGATTTCCGCGTCATGACGCGACAAATGGTTGATGCGATTCTCGAAATGAGCGAATACAATCGCTTTTCAAAAGGCATCTTCAGCTGGGTCGGTTTCAATACCAAATATCTTGAATATAAAAATCATGAACGCGTTGCCGGAAAAACAAGCTGGAACTTTTGGAGCTTATTCAAATATTCAATCGACGGAATCGTCAACTTTTCGCGTTTCCCGCTTGATATCGCATCGTTTATCGGCTTCATTTCGGCCTTGATTTCGGGATGTGCCATCCTTTTCATCGTTATCCGCTACATGATTCATGGCGATCCGACAAGCGGTTGGGCTTCCATGGTCTGCATCATGCTGTTTATCGGCGGAATCCAGCTCTTTTGCTTAGGAATCGTCGGCAAGTACATCGGCAAAATCTTCACTGAGGTCAAGCACCGACCTATTTATATCGTAAAAGAAAAGAAATAACAGGTAATTGTAATGAATAAACTAAAAAATTTTTTTGACGTGACCATGATCAAGTTCATTTTGGTCGGGATCGTGAACACTGCAGTCGGAATGGGAACGATGTTTCTCTGCTACAACCTGTTCCATTTAAGCTACTGGATATCCTCCGCCTCAAACTACGTGGTCGGAAGCATTGTCAGCTACTTTCTGAACAAGCACTTCACGTTCCAGAACAAGTCCAAGAGCATGAAGACCGTTGTCAAATTCGTCATCAACATTACGGTCTGCTATCTTGTCGCGTACGGTGTTGCAAAACCGTTGGCCATTTGGGCGTTCAGTTCATTTGACAAGGGCATCCAGGACAATATCGCAATGCTTGCAGGATCGGTATTTTTCGTCGGCTTGAACTACATTGGACAACGTTTCTGGGCATTTAAAGAAGAATAATTCCCAAATTGCAATATTGGAACACATTCCCTCTTTGCGGTATAATATACACATAGAAAACGATTTTAAGGGGGACCATTTCGAATGGCGAAAATCAAGATTGTCACCGACTCCTCAGCTCAGTTGACACCAGAAGAAATTGAAGAATACGATATCCACGTTATTCCGTTGTCAGTCGAAATCAACGGGGAAAACCACATTGATGGCGAAACGATCACAAGACAGGAACTCGTCGACGAACTGCGCAAGGGCAACATTCCAAAGACCAGTCAACCGCCAATGGGACGTTTTTTGGAAACATTTGAACAACTTGGAGCTGATGGCAGCGAGATTCTGGCAATCATGATGTCTGACGTTTTGAGCGGTACATACCAAACCGCATGTTCTGCCGCTGAAATGGTAAAATGCAGCGTTACCGTCATCAACAGCAAAGAAACTGATCGTGCGCTTTCTTTCCAGGTCTTAGCAGCCGCAAAAGATGCTAAGGAAGGAAAAAGCATCGAAGAAATCAAAGCACATTGTTTGGATATCCATAAGCGCACGACGACGGACGTTTTAGTCGACAACATGGACTGTTTGGTTGCCGGCGGTCGCGTCAGCAAATTGGCAGGTGCTTTGACCAAATTGATCAACCTGAAAATCATCGTTCGTCTACGCGAAAACAGTCTTGACGTTGTCTACAAGGGACGCAGTCGCAAAGCATTCTTGAAATATTGCCAAGAATTGAGCAAGTTCCATCAAGACAATCACATTCAGGAACTGTCGCTTTCAAACGTCGGAACCGATGAAGACTTCCTTGAACGGATCAAAGAAGCCATGTTGCCGGAAGGAAGCAAGGATGCTGCATATATTGCGCGTTTGACAAGTCCGATCATCATGACGCATACCGGTTTGAATGCCGTTGGCGTAATTACGTTGACAGAAAAAGAAGAACCTGAAGAAAACAGATAATTTAAAAGCCTTGCAAATCCACGAATTAAGATTTGCAAGGCTTTTCTGTCATCCTTTTATAAAAATCAAATACCAATCGCCTAAATACTGTCTATATCTTGGATAACAATTCCAATATCTGATTAATTTAACACCAGTCAAAACATTTGAATTGCTAAAAAACTTTTGGCGCAGCTTAAAACAACGCTCATTACGCTCAAGTACTTTTTCATTATTTTTAAAATTGTTGACACGAACGAACTTTCTAAGATCATCAATAACTCGCAAATTCAAATCAATCCACTCAGCTTTTGCACGCTTATCCTTGAGATCCTTAGCTTCTTTTGAAAATGCACTGTCTGTGTGCTTTCTCCATCTGATTAAATCATCATTTAAAGTGTACAAAGAATCAGAAAATAATGCCGCTCTCCACATCAATGCATCATGAGGATACTCCTCAAACCAATACGGATATGCAATATCAAACAAACTTCTTCTGAAACAATGCGTACATCCAGGGGAATCGACCAAAAGAAAATTATTTCGTGCCTTAACTTGAACCAATCGTTTATCATTTTTATTAGGGCCTGTCTTTTCTTTTCCATCTGGATAAAATTCCCGATAATTAGATGCAAGCAAATTAATCTCTGAATGTTCAAGCATGATTTTTTCCATGATTTCAATTTTGTCCTCACGCCAAATATCATCTTGATCACTAGTGAAAATTAAATCTCCCGTACTTGCAAGTATCCCGTCAATAAAATTTTTTCTCCAACCCTTGTTTTTTTTATTGACAACAAGTTTCCAATTCTTAAGACGTTTTTTTTCAATGTAGTTTTGAACCAAATTTACAGTTCCATCGGTTGAACAATCATCACAAATCAAAACTTCATCCGGTTGTCTTGTTTGTCCATCAATTGACCGAAGTTGTTCAATTATATCTTGTTCGCCATTATAGCTGGACAAAACGACAGATACTTTCATAATCGCTCCACACCCCTCAAATCGCCATTCATAACTGACTGTATAATAACATGTCAATGAAAATGTTCAGTTATATTTCTGTAAATATCCTACTTTTTTGCATCTTATTTCAAAAAAAAACAAGCTAAAATACTTATACTAACTATAAGCGATTATAGCACTTGTTTACCGAACCATTTCTTAAACCATTCCTTAAATTTGATTTAAGATAAAATAACCCCCGTTTTCATATAAAAACGAGGATTCCAGTTATCTTGCTATAATTCAAAGCCTCTTCCTTCTAACTACTATCGCAACTCCCATAATCACGCAAATCACAACAATGATCCCGATTATTTCAAATCCCAAATAATCATCAGGCAACGTCTTGATCAGCGACACTTTCTTGCCGTTGAAGACGTTCGTCACGTTGATTTTAGCATCCAAGCCACGCAGGAAAAGATCCTTCGACATGCTGTCCATCAAACCACCGTTGCCTTTACAACTATTGGTGAGTCCGAAATCATATTTTCCGTCACCTGCCGAATCGCTATAAGGAATCGAACCCCCGTCAGAAGACCAAACATCAGGCGAATAACCGTCCCTTTCGCATTTCTGATATGCCCAGTACCCGGTCCCGATCGGAAGAACGAACCACAAAACATCCCCGTGCTTTAACGACACTTGTTTTTGATTCCCATAAGCCACCCTGATCTTTCGTTTTTCATTTGAATCCCTGTTTTCGATTATCGCTTCGGCAATGCCGTTTCCGTCATAAGTTTTTGCTTTGCTCAGCTTAAGCACGATCGGGAACTTTTTTTGCTTGTCTGCCGAATCTCCCTGAACGTTCATGGAAATTGACAACTCGCCTTTCTTCCTGATAACGTCAGTGAATTCGATCTTATCTCGCTTTTTGCCGTCCGATTCAGCCGTAACGCACTTAATTTTGAGTTTTCCATTTCCATCGCTTGAAATCTGGACCCGAAGCCTGTATTTTGCAGAGGACTGCTCCATCCCCGAAACATTGTTTTTCTTCTCGCCCAACACATAAAAGTATTCGCCCGCACGCGTGAAGGTTCCGAAAGAAAGCTGCGTGCTTCCTTTTAAATTTTGGGAAGAATCATAATCGACACGAACCTTGCCGATCGAAACGTCAGGGGAATCCGGGGTTTCTTTTTTAACCTCAAACTCAACCAAATGCCGCGGAACAAACGCACGCATCCCTCTTGCAGCATGCAGGACATGGTGCACCGTATATTTGCCGTCTTTTCCCTCGACCGCCGGAACATCGTTTTCGCTTGAAAATGCAGAGCTTTCAAACACAAACACCGCCACGGCGTGCGACAGTTCCTTGAATCGTTCCTTGGTCATAAAAAACGTTCTCCTTTCAAAAACTGACTACAACCGCCCTTTACAGCAATCTGCGCGTCTCTAAATAAATATAAAAATATCTTTATTTTGATAACAATAAAAGATCCAGAACCGCACACCGATTCCGGATCTTTTGAAAATTATTTTAAAACTTGAACGTGTCCTTGAATCCGAGCCACTTCTGATCTTTGTCGGACAGAGTAATCTTCGTGCCGTCTTCAAGCGTGTAGCCTTCAGCGGACGGAGTGCCTTTGTACTCACCGACAAGTTCCGGCCACTCTATCCCGATTTCGGGATCGTTCCAGGCCATGCCGCCTTCATCGTTTGGATGCCAGAAGTCGTTGACCTTGTAACAGAATTCCGCTTCATCGCTCAAAACGAGGAAACCATGCGCAAAGCCTTCGGGGATCAAGAACTGCTTCTTGTTTTCGGCTGAAAGCGTCACGCCGTACCACTTGCCGTACGTCTTCGAATCCTGACGAAGATCGACGACCGCATCAAACACCGTTCCGCGAACGGCTCGCACGAGCTTGCATTGCGGGAAGTGCTTTTGGAAATGCAGTCCTCTCAGCACACCTTTGGTCGACATCGACTGGTTATCTTGCACGAACTTCACGTCGATGCCTGCTTCCTTCATGTCGTTTTCATTGTACGTTTCCATAAAGTATCCGCGATCGTCACCGTGGACTGCCGGCGTGATGACGCAAAGACCTTCGATTCCGCCGACGTTTTTTTCAACATTGATTTGTCCCATTTGAATTACCTCTTTAGTATTCGATTTCCTTTAAATACCGCGACAGCGCGTCCTGCCAAGTCGGCAGCAATTCAAAGCCGTTTTCTTTGAGCTTGCTCTTGTCCAAGCGGCTGTTGAACGGACGCGCGGCTTTTGAAAGGCCGTACTCTTCAGTCGTCACGGGGATGACCTTCGTCTTATAGCCGGCCTTCTTGAAGATTTCGCACGCAAAATCATACCATGAAATATAGCCGCCCTCGTTCGTTGCGTGATAATATCCGTACTTGTCCGTTTCGATCATGTCGACCAAAAGGCGCGCAAGATCATATGTGTAGGTCGGAGTTCCAATCTGATCGGACACGACCTTCAACGTATCGTGCGTCTTGCCAACGTTCAGCATCGTCTTGATGAAGTTCTTGCCGTTGACGCCGAAGACCCAGGCAATGCGCACGATGAAGTACTTGTCCAGATTCTGGCTTACCGCAAGCTCGCCTTCGAGCTTGGTCTGACCATAGACGTTCAGCGGCTTGTAGTCCTTGCAGTCCGGTTCCCATGGCTTCGTGCCCTGTCCGTCGAAGACGTAGTCCGTTGAGATGTAGACCATCTTGCAGTCAAGCTTCTTGCAGACCAGAGCGATGTTTTCGGTTCCCTTTGCGTTGACCTGACGCACGAGCTCAACCTTGTCGTCGTCTTCTGCCATGTCGACGGCCGTCCATGCGGCACAGTGGACCACGACGTCAGGATTCAGATCCGTGATCGTCTTTTCGACGGCCTTCTTGTCCGTAATGTCCATCGAAACATAGGGAGCGCTCGTGACGAACGTTCCGTCAGAAGCTCCGGCATATTCAGGCGCAATATCTGAACCGATGCCCTCGTATCCGCGTTTATTGAGTTCGTTCATTACGTCGTGTCCGAGCTGTCCGGACACGCCCGTTACAAAAATTTTCATGCCTTTCCCTCACAAATAAATCAGCGATTTTCGTACATTTTCTTATAATAGTTCTGATATTCGCCGGAAACGATGTCTTCCCACCAGTCCTTGTTGTCAAGGTACCATTGGATCGTCTTCTTGATGCCGTCCTTGAACATCGTTTCAGGTTCCCATCCGAGCTCGTCATGAATCTTCGTCGGGTCGATCGCATAGCGGCGGTCGTGCCCTTTGCGATCGGCAACATGCGTGATCAGGCTTTCAGGCTTGCCGAGCTGTTCGCAGATGATCTTGACGATGTCGATGTTTCTCATTTCGTTATGGCCGCCGACGTTGTACACTTCTCCGACGCGTCCTTTGTGGATGATCAGATCGATCGCGCGACAGTGATCTTCAACGTAAAGCCAGTCGCGAACGTTGAGGCCTTCGCCGTAAACTGGAAGCGGTTTGTCGTTCAAGGCGTTGATGATCATCAACGGAATCAGTTTTTCAGGAAAATGATACGGACCGTAGTTGTTTGAGCAGCGCGAAATCGTCACGGGCAGGCCATATGTACGATGGTATGCCAAAACCAACAGATCGGCCGATGCTTTGGAGCTGCTGTAAGGAGAGCTCGTATGAATCGGAGTTTCTTCAGTAAAGAACAGGTCGGGACGATCAAGCGGCAAGTCGCCGTAAACTTCGTCCGTGCTTACCTGATGGTAGCGCTTGATGCCGTATTTGCGGCAGGCATCCATCAAAACCGATGTCCCCATGATGTTCGTTTCAAGGAAAAGCTGCGGATTTTCGATTGAACGATCGACGTGCGATTCGGCCGCAAAGTTGACAACCATGTCGGGATGTTCTTCTTCAAACAGTTTGTAAATTGCTTCACGATCGCAAATGTCAATCTTGCAGAAACGGAAGTTGGGATTGTCCATCACCGACTTGAGCGTCGACAGGTTGCCCGCATACGTGAGCTTGTCAACGCAGATGATGCGATAATCCGGATGTGCCTTAAGCATATGGAACACGAAGTTGCTGCCGATGAACCCCGCGCCGCCTGTAACAATAATGTTCATTTCAATAAAACCTCTCTGTAATTTTCTAATCTTCAGCTGCCAGACGCAACAAATACTGACCGTAGTCGTTCTTCTTCAGCGGCTGCGCCAGCTCAATGAGCTTTCCCCTTGAAATCCAGTGCATCCGATACGCAATTTCCTCAAGGCAGGCCACCTTCAGGTTCTGACGCTTCTGAATGGTCGAGATGAAGCTTGCCGCTTCAAGCATCGAATCATGAGTCCCGGTATCGAGCCATGCGTACCCGCGGCCCATGAGCTTGACGTCAAGCTTGCCGCATCTTAAGTACTCCTTGTTGACGTCCGTGATTTCAAGTTCGCCACGATCGGACGGCTTCAGATTTTCCGCGATTTCGACAACATCATTGTCATAGAAGTAAAGGCCGGTGACGGCATAGTTGCTCTTCGGATGTTCCGGCTTTTCTTCAATCGACAAGGCATGCATGTTTTCATCGAATTCGACCACGCCGAATCTTTCCGGATCGTTGACGTGATACCCGAAGACAGTTGCGCCGTCCTCTTTTTGGGCTGCTTCCTGGAGCTGCTTTGAAAGGCCGCTTCCGTAGTAAATGTTGTCGCCCAAAATCAGGCAGACGGAATCAGAGCCGATAAACTCTTTCCCTAAAATAAACGCTTCAGCCAAACCGTTCGGATGTTCCTGAACCTTATAGGAAAGATTGATTCCAAAATCGGAACCGTCTCCCAAAAGGCTCTCAAACAACGGAGTATACTCCGGCGTCGAAATCACCAAAATGTCTCTGATTCCGGCCAGCATGAGCGTTGACAGCGGATAATAAATCATCGGCTTGTCGTAAACCGGAATCAGCTGCTTTGAAATTCCTTTGGTGATCGGATACAGGCGCGTACCTGATCCGCCCGCAAGAATTATTCCCTTCATAACTACGTTCCTCTTCTTTCATTAATCAGATAACTTCATTATCTCACAACTAGCATACCGATAACAACCATATGCTAACAATGATTATAATACATTTTTGCTTGAATGACATTTTAAGTTAATGATTGAACCCGAATAGACCGATTCGCATTTTCTGATTGCACAACCCAGCCAAAATAATCCACACATATTTCGTGCAAATGCATAGCATCCGCAAGAAACACAAAAAAGGACCAATGACTTGATCGACTCAAGATACCCGCTTGACGAAAAGCATCTTTTCTATCTGTCGATTCAGCTCAAATCGATCATGAGGCAAATGCTTCCGCCGGTCGAAATCATCATTGTTTCAGACATTGTTTCCGAACTGTCCGACATGTCATTGTTTTTGAACAGAAAGTTTTCGCCAGATCTCATAACGATTATGCCCTACCTGTTAAATGCACAGTCTCCGTCAACGCTGCTGCATAAAGAAAACTGCATCATCATCACCAACAAGAAGTTCAAAAATATCCTCTGCTCGCTCGGCTTTGCCGAAAAAAACAAAATCGTCCCGATCACGATCGGAATCAATGACAACGACGTCAGAATGATCGGCGAATCCATCATGGAATCCGAGCAAAAAAAGTTTGACGAACTGGTTGCCAAACACTAAAAAAAATCCTTCGTGCGTCTTGCATGAAGGATTTTTTGTTATTATAGATAACATTGATGAGATATATTGAACGGAATATACCCTTTGTGGTAGTATATTCTCATACAGAAAAGTTACATAGGTTATTGTAAGTTATTTTAAATAACAAAAGAGGCTAATCATAATGAAGAAATTATCACAATCTTTGTTGGCAGACATCGTTTCAACGAAACGCAAAGCCAAAAACATGACGCAACAAGAATTATCAGACAAAGTCGGCATCAATCGTGCCTTGCTCTCACGTCTTGAACAGCAAGACTTCATGCCGTCCATTCCGCAACTCGAAAACCTCGCAGAAGTCCTCGATTTCGAGCCAAGCGACCTCTTCATCAACAGCGAAATCAAAAAAATGAAGTCACCGTCGCCGCTCAACATTGCCGTTGCGGGGACGGGTTACGTCGGCCTTTCCATCGCCACGCTGCTTGCACAGCACAACCATGTCACAGCCGTTGACATCATCCCTGAAAAAGTCGATCTGATCAACAATCGCAAGTCACCGATCCAAGACGACTACATCGAAAAATACCTGGCTGAAAAAGATCTCGATCTGACCGCCACGCTTGATGGTGCTTCTGCTTACAAGGATGCCGATTTCGTCGTCATCGCTGCTCCGACGAACTATGACAGCAAGCGCAACTACTTCGACACGTCCGCCGTCGAAAGCGTCATCGAACTCGTCATGTCGGTCAATCCGAATGCCATCATGGTCATCAAATCAACGATTCCTGTCGGCTACACCGATTCAGTCCGCAAGAAGTACGGCACTTCAAACATCATCTTCAGTCCCGAATTCTTACGCGAATCAAAGGCTCTTTACGACAACCTCTACCCGAGCCGCATCATCGTCTCAACCGACAAAAACGATGCTCGCTTAGTTGAAGCATCCCACACCTTCGCCGCACTTCTCCAGGAAGGCGCACTGAAGGAAGACATCGAAACCCTCTTCATGGGCTTCACCGAAGCCGAAGCAGTCAAGCTCTTCGCCAACACCTACCTGGCACTGCGCGTTTCATACTTCAACGAGCTCGACACATATGCCGAAATGAAGAATCTCAGCACAAAAGACATCATCAACGGCGTCTGCCTCGATCCGCGCATCGGCTCGCACTACAACAACCCTTCCTTCGGTTACGGCGGCTACTGCCTGCCAAAGGATACGAAGCAGCTGTTGGCAAACTACGCCGACGTGCCCGAAAACCTGATCGAAGCCATCGTCGAATCAAACCGCACGAGAAAAGACTTCATCGCAGATCAGGTTCTCAACATGGCCGGCTACTACAGCTATGACGAAGAAAACACCTATGATTCTTCGCTCGAAAAAGACGTCACCATCGGCGTCTACCGTCTGACCATGAAGTCAAATTCCGACAACTTCCGACAAAGTTCCATCCAAGGCGTCATGAAACGCATCAAGGCAAAGGGTGCCAAAGTCATCATCTATGAACCGACTCTCAAGGACGGCGAAACGTTCTTCGGAAGCAAAGTCGTCAATGACCTTGACTCTTTCAAGCAGCAAAGTCAGGCAATCATTGCCAACCGTTATAACAGCTGCCTCGACGACGTCAAGGACAAGGTATACACGAGGGACCTGTTCTACAGGGATTAACGGATAATATTGCAGAAGGCACATCGGCAGTCACGCCGGTGTGTTTTTTATCATTTGTGATAATGCGCTTGCAGAAACCAGAAAAGCGAGCTATTATCTATTTGTGAATATAGATAAAGATGTTAAATCATTGAGGAGGTAAACGAATGATTGACCCCAATCAATTATGGGGAAAGAAGGCCGTGACCAACAGCAGGCAGCTGTGGCTTCCGTTACGGGCGCATCTTGAGGAAACGCGGAAAATGATGGTGTTCCTGTATGACAGATACTTGAACGATGCACAGCGAAAACTTCTGAATGCTGGCTTTGAAGGCGAAGATGAAGTCATCAGGATGCTCAAGTTTCTCGGCTTTGAACATGATTTGGGAAAAGCCACTCCCGCTTTTCAATCCAAGAGTTCAAGGATGAAAGATGGCATTCACCATGAACTTGACATGAAAATCAAGGAGAAGAACCCGATTCTAATGACATTCAACGGCAGCTGTACCGGAGAAACGCCGCACAATTTGGCAAGTGAAGCCCTGTTGGAATATAACGGCGTCAATCCATACGTAGGTGCAATCATCGGCGGACATCACGGAAAGCCATTTCCGACAAGACAGAAGAAGGACATTAAAAATCATACAAGCAACTATTGGCAGACCGATTCTGAATCCGAACAACAAAAGGAGTGGAAGGAAGTACAGGACAGGATATTCCATGAAGGCCTAAAAAAAGCCGGGTACTCTTCAGCAGATGAAATCCCCGACATAGTTAATCAACCACAGGCCGTTCTTTATGAAGGACTGCTGATAATGGCGGATTGGCTGGCATCAAGCGAGTATCTTGACAACCATGGAAAAATTCCGATGTTCCCACTGATCGGACTGAATCAGGGCATGGAAGACATTGACTCGAATGAACGATTCGAGAATGCAGTGAAGGTTATGGGAATGGATCGGAATCATCTGACCGAAAAGATTGCTAGATACCAGGATATTTATCAGAAGCGCTGGGGATTTCAGCCAAGAAGCGTTCAGAAGGTCATTTCTGGGGAAACAGAAAAGATTGCCAATCCTGGAATAACGATAATTGAAGCCCCGATGGGAATTGGAAAGACGGAAACAGCTCTGGTAACGGCAGAACAGTTTCTTCACAGAACGAAACGGACGGGACTGTACATAGGCCTGCCGACACAGGTCACGACCAATGCAATGTTCGATCGTGTCAGGAAATGGCTGGACAGCTACGCACAGGAACAGGGAGGAACACGAAACATAGAACTTCTGCACGGCAAGGCTGCATTCAACGAAGAATACCGTAAGCTTTTCCCCCATGCTGGAAACATCAGTGACGAAAGCGACGATAACGGCAACGTTGTTGTAAACGGGTGGTTTTCGGGCAAGAAATCAATTCTTGGAGATTTCATCGTCGGAACGATTGACAATCTGCTGCTGACCGGATTGAAGCAGAAACATCTTTTCCTGCACCATCTGGGATTCAGCGGAAAAGTTGTGGTCATTGACGAAGTCCATGCCTACGACACTTATATGAACAGCTATCTGTACAGGACATTGCAATGGCTGGGTGCATACCACGTACCTGTAATCGTTCTGTCAGCCACACTGCCGACATCAAGGCGCGGAAAGCTGATTGAAAAATACATGGACGGCTTCCTCGGAGGAAAAAGCATTCGGTCAAATGCTGACTGGAAGAGCGAAACGGCTTATCCACTGCTGACATTCACGGACGGAGCAGAATTGCATCAGGTCACGGACTTTGGAAAACCCAAGGAAGGAAAAAGCGTGCAAATCATCAAAAGGAACTTTTCAAATGAAGAACTGCTTTCAGACATAACGGACAGGCTCTCTGAAGGAGGCATTGCGGGAATTATAGTGAATACAGTAAGAAAGGCGCAGGAACTGGCCAAAAGCATGAAGAGTCATGGCAACATTCCGGTGACAGTGCTTCACTCCAGGTTCATAGATCCGGAACGAGCCGACAGGGAACGTGAACTTCAGCAGAAGATCGGCAAAAATGCCGTTCGTCCGGAAAAAATGATTGTAATAGGCACACAGGTTCTTGAACAAAGCCTTGACATTGACTTTGACATACTTTACACGGACATTGCGCCAATGGATCTGATTCTTCAGAGAACAGGCCGCATGCACCGGCATGACATAAAGCGTCCGCACAAGCTGACGCATCCCGTGACATATATCATGGGAATCAATGACTTCGGAGATTACGGCAGGAACAACGAAGCCATCTACAGCAAGTATCTTCTGGGCAAAACCGATTACTTCATCCCAGATACCATAAAAATACCCGATGACATCTCAATTCTCGTTCAAAAAACATACACTGATCGGAATAATGACGAAGTTGAAGAATTCAATGAATGGCATGCTGATTTCCAGACGAACTGTGACAGGGAAAGACGCAAGGCAGAAGGCTACCAGATTGAATCACCGCCGGCAAGGCCGGCAACAATCCACGGCTGGCTTGACCGAGATAAGGGAAACATCGATTCTGATGAAAAGGCTGCCGCATGTGTGCGTGACATCAAGAAAACGCTTGAAGTAGTACTGCTCCGCAGGAAAGACGGACAGATATGCCTGATTGACGGCACCCCATTGATGGAAACGACCTCAAGGAAAATTGCCAGACAGACCGTGCGGCTGCCAAGGGCAGTTACACCCAATCTTGAATCGAATAGGGATTTCAGCTCAATCACCAGCCTTGAAGAAAACACATCCCTTGAGTTTCCGGACTGGAAGGCTGACAAGTGGCTGCACAGCTCACTTGCAATCATTCTTGACCATGAGATGAAGGCCGAATTAAACGGCTATATCCTGCAGTATTCACATGACTACGGCCTGTCTTACAGAAAGGAGAACGATAATGAACAACACCTATAATCTTCTTGACGAAAAATGGATACCCGTCATGACATTTGACAACAAATTCAAGTTGATTTCACTCAAGGAACTATTCATCGAAGCGCCACGCATTCACAGCCTTGCAGGAGAAATGAAGTCCCAGGACCTGGCCTTATTCCGTATGTTTGAGAGCATTCTCATAAGCGTATACACTCGTTTCGACATTCATGGAAGAAACTACGAATGGATTGAAACAAATGAAAGGGATGAATTCATCCGGCTGACAGGTCATTATGAAAGGGGCGATCTGATTGAAACATGGAAGAATCTGTACCGGCTTCGAAAATTCACGTCAAAAGTCATTGAGTACCTGGAAAAACACAGAGACAGCTTCTATTTAATCGGAGACAATCCCTTCTATCAGATAAACAGGTCCGATTGGGACGCATTGAAAAAGACCGATAAAAATAACAAGGAAAGGAGCAATCCGCCAGATCTGAATCTAATAATGCTCATAAACCGCACCGTCTGCGAAAGCAACAACAAAATCAATGTATCGACACCAAGATCATTCATCAATAAGAACAAGCTGGAAAAAGATGAGCTTGCCCGATGGCTGATAATGTATCAGAACTTCACCGGAACGACTGGAAAGACATATGCCGATCACAAAATTGACTCAGCAAGCAGTGGCTGGCTATACAAGCTGAATCCGGTATATGCCAAGGGAAACAACCTGTTTGAAACGCTGATGCTGAACATGGTGCTTGCTAACAGCGGTTCTGACTACGTGCCTCAGCGTCCGATGTGGGAATTCAACGACAAGCACGAGTACATTGACAAGGCATTGAAGCAGATCGTCCCTGACAATGTGTCCGAACTATACACGAACTGGTCGCGCGTCATTTACGTCAGCTGGGACGAATCCGACCCGAAGATGTATGAGGCCGTGCTTCCCAAGCTCGACAACAGCTCAGCGTTCATAGAGCCAATGACCATATGGTCGGGAAACACCCCCGCAAAAGTAGGTGATGCAAAACAAAACAAGGCAATGTGGCGTGACTTCGGTCTATACATCAACGCAGACATGAAGGACAGCATGCGACCGAGAATCATCGACTGGCTGAATGAAATAAGAAACGAACCGAATTCTCCAATAGATGACGACGCCATGATAAACCTGTGCACAATCAGGATGTTTAATGACGGCAATTCAACTTCACAGACACCGGTCCTTGAAGTTCATGATGACCTGCAGATTAACGAGAAGTTCCTCTTTGACAGGTCAACCATGGAATTCTGGGAGGAACGCATTGAGGAAACCATTGCCAAAACTCAGGAAATCGCCGTGAAGTTCTGGTGCTTTTCCACTCGAATTGCAACAATAAAGTATCACGATTCAAATTTAAAGAAGGCTTCAATGATAAAATATGACACCATCAATTTTAAAAATAACAGCGACAATGACAAACGGGAACGGGTAATCAAGAGAAAGGTCAAAAGTGTCAAGGTCAAGTCTTTCGCAGGAAGATACGAACAGCTTCTGTACGATCGGCTCAACGAACCTTTCAAGCACTGGCTGCATGACCTCCGCCCAACTGATGAAAGGGATGAAAAACAGGCGGAATGGTACGGAGCATTGGAAAGTCTAGTGGAAGGAATCGTAGATGACATGCTGGTTTCCGAACTGTCACCCAGGGATTTGGGCGGGTTCTGCTTCAGGGAGAAGGATGCAGGTGAGAAGATGCTGAACCCTTTCCGGGAAGCCAGATACTTCAAAGCCAGAATCAGAAACGAATTGCTTCCAGAATCATAGAAGGAGATGAATGCCATGGAAGACGAGCTTACCAATGCAACAGTAAATTTTATCCGTCATTGCTACGGCGATGGTGAAGCTACAATTCGCAGGGATATTCTCAAGGCCTTACGAACTGGTAAAACCATTGACAGTCCACGTGCGCAGGATGCATTACCGTACTTGCTTGAAAAAGTTCCAGAGGAATTCCTTACGAAAAACGGTATTCCGACAAATTTTGAGAGGGCATTTTATGAAGCGCTGCGCCTGTACGCGCTGCATCAGCAAGGCATCGACTGGTGTGTCTACGAGACTTCAAGGCCAACGAAGGAGGTTCAAGATGATTTAGGAATAACGTTCTTCAAAGGACTGAAATTATTGCGAAACAAGGCACTGGAAAATGATTCCGACAGCAAGGCACTGGACAGGAGAGTACAGACAGTCATTGCAATGACAACATTCAACGGAACGTCAACCTCTTTGGAGCAGCTTTCAGGTATTATGAAATCAAAAATTGACGTGAAAATCGATTATGCCGACCTGGCAAATGACCTTTACTGGCTTCAGTTTGATGAAAACTGCATCAAACGGGTTCATTTCCGCTGGGCAAATCAATACTTTGGCTAGTAAATACAATAATAGATGAAAACGGAGGAAAAAGACAATGACAGAAAATCCAAATATGTATGCAGATATGTATGCAATTCACTCCATACCGACCGCAAATATGAACAGTGATGACAACGGAATGCAAAAGAAGGTTTCAGTCGGCGGAGCTTTGAGAACGCGTGTATCATCACAGGCATGGAAGAAGGCCATCCGTGACCGGTTTGATGAAAGGGCCTTCCGCACCAAGAAAGCTGTTGCCTTGCTGGTCAGGAAAATGATGGACATTGATAACGGTATCACCGAAGCAGAGGCAAGTGAAAAAGCCGGCAAACTCCTTGCCGAGGAAGTCAGTCTTACCAAAGATCTCACCACCAAGGCCCTGATCATGCTCAGTCCCAGCCAAATTGACAATGCCGCCAGATATGCTCTTTCATGTGACAGCAAAAAATACAGCAAGAAAGATGTAAGGGAGATTCTTAAAAAAGACAACTCCCTTGACCTTGCATTATTCGGAAGAATGGTTGCCGACGATCCTGCACTTAACGTTGATGCGGCCGTACAGTTCGCTCATGCCTTTTCCACACACAGAATTGAACCGGAATACGACTACTTCACAGCACTTGACGACTTGCAGAACAAGGACGAACAGGGAGCCAGCCACCTTGACCATACGGAGTACAATGCATCAACCTTCTACCGATATGCAAACGTCAATGTAAACGAACTGATTCATAATCTGAACAGGAACAAGGAAGAGGGCATCGCCGGAACCGTGGAATTCATCAGAAACTTCGTGCTCGCAATGCCGACAGGCATGCAGAACAGGCATGCAAACAAGACGCTGCCCAGCTATCTGATGGTATCATTGCGCACTGATACGCCCGTAAATCTGGCAGTGGCATTTGAAAAGCCCGTAATCATCAGCAACAATGAATACGGCTATACCGACAAGTCTATCGAGCGTCTCGAAAATGAATTCAACAGCACCCTGAAGATGGTTGACAATCCTGCTGCAACCTTTGTCCTGAACCTTGAAAGTGATGATACTAAGGTAAAGGGTGCCGTGACAGCTGAAAATCTGAATGATCTTCTTCAAAGGGTAAGTGAAACACTGACGAAGGCGGTGCAGGATGAAGACAATAACGATTAGACTTGAAGGAATAATGCAGTCATATGGTGAATCTTCTGACGCACCAACTGCAAATTACAAGACCACCGGCGACCATCCGACAAAAAGCGCAATAATCGGCATGATTGCAAGTGCGCTCGGATACCGTCGCGATGATGAACGGATTGAAAGTCTTAACAAACTAAGCTATGCCGTTCGCATTGATCAGCCTGGAAGCCAGATGGTTGATTACCAAAACGTAAGATATAGAGACAAAAACAGGGTTATAAATACACAGACATGGCACTACAATCTGCAGGAAGCCGTATTTCTGGCAGCCGTTAGCAGTCAGGATGACAAGGCAATTGAAAAAATAGAATACGCACTGCACCACCCCAGGTTTGCACTCTTTCTCGGAAGGCGTTCAAATGTTCCGTTCGGGCCTCTTGAAACCAAGTGCCATGACAGCATGACGCCGGTGGAAGTGCTTGAAACGGCAGAATGGCAGGCTGAAGAATGGTACAGGAAATGGTACAGGAAAAAATTTCCGATGGAAAACACTGCTATACTGGAAATTTATGCTGATGCAGAACTGTTGCCGGAAAGACCGAAGAGAGCAGTACGTGATGTAGTGAAATCATTCAGTCAGAACAAACGAATGCATGAATATCGTCTTGAAGCTCATACATCTACATCAGTCGATTTCAAATTCAGTTCAAATGATTATCAAGATCACGATGCAATGAAAATGTTATAAAGGAGGTTTCATTCATGTATCTTTCACGGGTAGAAATCAATTTTGACAATCATCGGAGAATAAGGGACCTAACACACCTCGGCGCATACCACAACTGGGTGGAGCAAAGCTTTCCGGAAGAAATTGAACAACATATCCGAAACAGACACCTGTGGCGGATTGATGAATTGAACCACAAGAAGTATATGCTTGTCCTGAGTGAATCCAAACCTAATCTGGAAAAGCTCGAATTCTACGGTGTACCGGGAACGGCAATTACAAAAAGATATGATACAATGGTTGAAGGACTTAATGTCGGAGAAACATACCAGTTTCGGCTGACAGCCAATCCATCCTACAAAGAGAGCAAAACCGGCATTGTTCATCAGCCCCGGGCAATGGAATTCCATAAGCAATGGCTACTGCAAAGAGCAGACAAGCTTGGCTTTGAAATCCTCCGGGATGCCTCCGGTAACTATGCATTTGAAATAGTTACAAAAGAAGAGCCCTACTTGATTAAAAACAACAAAAAATTCCGCCTGTCTAAAACAACATATCAGGGATATCTGAAAATTACAAATCTGGAAAGATTCAAGAAAACTCTGATGCAAGGATTTGGACGGGAAAAGGCATTTGGTATGGGCTTAATGACAATTATGCCTGCTTAATACACGCTTCCCCATCTCCATGGGGGTGATTCTATAGATAAAGAGGGCATTTAGTCATAAGCAGCAATCTCCCCACACCCGTGGGGGTACTTTACAATGCCAGCAGTAACTACACCCGGAAACAAATAACAGAAAACACCTACCCGCCTGCCAAACTCAACGGAACAAAATAGCAAAACTAATTGAAAACGGGCAAATCACATTTTAAGAATGCCTGTATATCAAGTAATTTTTACTGTACTCCCCATACACATGGGGGTGATTCTTACGCTCTTCGTACTGGAAATTGCGGCGTGTGGTACTCCCCATACACATGGGGGTGATTCTACAACGGTATCTTACCTATGGTCAACCACCACCGACTAAAGTCAGTGGCTTGTGAGCTATGAACCCTAACGGATTTCAGACCACAATTTACATAGATACAAACAACTTGCCTGACCAGCCGAAGCCGTAATCAAGCAGCGGTCGTCTAATTACCAATGTCTTTTATGTCCCCAGGTTGCCATAGGGACAGATAAGCTAGAACAGTTTAGCTATTCCCTTATCAAGAATATTTTTAGCTGCGTTCCAGTCACGAATATGGTGAATTCCACAGTTAGGACACGTCCACTCACGATCAGACAAGGTTAGCTTTTTAGTATCATCAGTCCCCATCACAAAGCCGCAGTCGTGACATGTTTGGGTAGTATTTCTTGGGCTGATTGTGATGAATTGATGACCATACAGATCTGCTTTATAAGTCAACATGCCGAGAAAGGAACGCCAGCCAACGTCAGAAATGCTAAGCGCCAAAGCATGATTTTTGAGCATGTTCTTACTGCGCAACTCCTCAGCTACTACTAAATCGTGGTTCTTGATTAATGCAGTAGAGACTTGGTGGAGAAAATTATGTCTTTGGTTCATTACTTTGGCATGGAGTTTGGCAACCAACAAGCGTTGCTTTTGGTAGTTTTTGCTATCTCGTAAAAAGCGATGTTCTTTTTTTGCACGCCGTTGCCTTCTGGATAAAATACGCTGCTCTTTGGCTAGTTTTCCCTTAATAGTGCGATAATATCGTGGATTAGGAACTATGTTGCCTTCACTATCGGTTAAGAAATTATCAGTATTAAGATCAATTCCAATATGTCCGTGATCAGCTTTGGGCGCTTCAACAAAAGATTCATCTGAAGCTAGTTGCATTGATAGAAAGAAGCGATCATCCGAATCTTTAGTCAACGTCACAGTACCAATTCTAGTCTCACACATTCTCTTCAAAAGACGTGCTTGAGAACCGGCAACACGCAACAGTCCGATTTTAGGTACTTTGACATGGCTATTATCCAGAAAACAGACTGTACCGTTAGTCAGCAACGCAGTCTTTTGCCCTGGGTATTGACAATTGGTTTGATAACGCCAGCGATAACTCTTTCGATGAAATTTAGGGACACCAGCAGAGTGAACCTTCCGAAAAGCATTCCAAGCTTTCCGATAGTTCTGAATGGCATTGGCTTTCGCCAAACTGTCAATCCGTTCATCTTCTAAAAATTGATAGTGATTAGACATTTGTTTAGCATTTTGACGCATAGTTAATTGCTTGATCCGATCCTGAACCGTGTCAATCGGCAACTTGACTCTGCGAAGCTGCATCAGTTCCTTGCCGATCGCAACCATTTCGTTATAGATAAAACGACTAGCATCACTGTTAATTTTAATCAGTTGTTTTTGCTGATTGCTAGGATAGCAACGCATTTTCAGGCCATAATGATATTTCATTTTCGCCATTGACTTCATTTGATTTCACCTCCTTAATTGATATAATGGTATTATATCATATGTCAATGACAATAAATAGAGGTAACTGAAATGAGTAAAGATAAAATCAAAGATGCAGTATATACCAGACGATATGTCTATAACTTCCACTTCCATCTGATTTGGGTTACTAAATATCGTCATAAAATTTTTACTACTGATGAGTTGTCAAACGAAATGAAGGAGATCCTATGGCAAGTGGCCGAGGATAACGAAATCGTAATCGAGAAAATGGAAGTTATGCCTGACCATGTTCATGTCTTGATCAGCTTTCCGCCCAGCAAGGCACCGACCAGCGCCATCAAAGCGCTCAAAGGCAGAAGCGCCTTTATTTTCTTGCGTCGACACCCGTAAATTCGGCAGTCCTAATCCTGGGATGGTCATTTATGGTCGCCTGGCTGCTACATGAGCATGTCAGGCAATATGAGCAAAGAAACAGTCGAGAAATATATAAACGATCAAAAATACAATGAGATGAAAAAAGCTCCTTACAGAGCTTGATAGGGCCTATCCATCCCATGACTAAAGTCACGGGATTTCTGGCTAGACATAATTAAAATTATAAACCCAGATAACCTATTATTTTTCATAACTCGATAGAATAGAGGAAATAGTGCATACAAAACAATAATTGCAGCTATATACCAATCACAGGAACCATCAATCCAATATGAAATTAAACTCAAGTGTAACAAGAAACCTTTTATATCGAAATTAGTCCCTATTAAATATTTAAAAGCATAAAAAGGTGCACATATAAGCACATAAGTTGGAATTATTCTAATCAACCTTTTTTTATAGAATGCTTTTATATCTGGATTTTTTCTGAACGAGTAGAACAGTCCCAACCCCGAAAGAAAAAGAAATATGTCTACGCCCATTGCTCCGGTAACTCGCAAAAACATATATCCTTTGCCCAATAGTCCAACACTTGTGCGTAAAGTCAAATGATGAAAAACAACCATTATGATTGCTAACCCCATTAACTCAGTTCGATATTTACTAAAATCAAATAAACTAAACTTATTTTTTGCTCAGTGAACATCTTTTTCCCCCTCTGATTCGAAATCCTCAGTCTTTTCGCTTTTTTCTTCTTCCAGATCAAACAAGTCTAATTGTCTGTCATCTTCTGGCAGAAGATGTATTTTTTCAATTTTTTCCAAAAATTTTGCTTGTAAGAAAAGCAATTCGTTCATTCAGTTCAGCGACTTGTTGTTCCAACTCTTTGATACGCTTATCTTTTTCGTCCATCTCTTTCAACTCTGTTCCGTATGCATGAATTGAATGTAAGCTGTCGTTAAATAAGCGGTCTTCATAGCACGATGACCGCAAAGGCCATTTCTAAACCGCCATAAAACGACAATTTAAAACCGTCCTTAACAATAACCTGAGATAATGATACTATCTTGGGCTATTTGTGTACACATCGATATTTTAACGACCGATTACGGTGACGTTATCTTTGCAATTACCTTTCAAAAGCTTTAACGATCCATTTTTTTGACTTTAAATATAACTTTGTCTTGTGAAAAATTACCCAAAAAATCGTATTACTTACACACAAACATATTATTGAACATTTAACTAATTCAAGAATACCATCTAATTCAACAATCTTATTAATATATAAACAGATTATCATAGATATTCCAGTAGAAATGACCCAAAACAAAGAAATCATAAAATATTCATTTATCTTAATATTCTTAAAATAATACTTGTATATTATTTTTGAGCTCATTATAAAATTAATAATAACAGTAGTTAGTATTGTGGCAACAATAACACCATTGACACCCCACACTTTACCTAATACAACATTTAAAATTAAGTTAGCTACAGATTCAAAAATAGCTCGACCTTTATTCTCCCACCACAGTCCAGCAGCTTCAGTATATGCGGCTCTAATGTTCCCTATCATTAACACAAAGAAATAAATAGCGAACAGAATGGCAGATGACAAAGAAAACATATTTGATCTTCCAACCCACATTTTCATAAAGGGCTGATATAAACATGCAAGAAATATGGTACAGCAACCTGTTACCCAACAAAATATGAAATTGAATTTCATAAAGTCATGGTAATTTTTTTCCACAGTTTCTGTAGCAATACTATTGCCTATGCCTGGTATAATGGAAGCGCTGATAATCGCCATAATCGCTACAACCGCATTCATAATGTAATAATAGTTATTGTATACAGCAGTAACAACAAGGCCAAAATATGCTGATACAATAATACTATCAAACGAGTTTCTAGTAACGACGCATAACTTTCCTATGAATAAACCAATAATCTGGTGCTTTAAAGACTCTATCTCTTCAGAACTCAGTTTTCCGCATGGGCGATATTCCTTAAAATGATTGTCAACATATTTTGATGTAATAATATTATTTATAATCGTGCTTAACGGCACCATTATAATATATACATAATAATTAGAGAAAGAGAACAGGACTATTATTTGCAATGCATACATTGCAAGCCGGCTGATAGACATAATATTATTATAAATATCAACTCTTTGGCTAGCACTAAGCATGACATTTTTATATGCGAATAAAAAATAGCTTATTACAGCATTAAACAAGTATACAAAAAACAAGATATACAAATTAATATCGCTAGGAACATTTCCTCTAATTAAATGGGGTAAAATCGGAATTATCAATACTCCCAAAAAAAGAACTAACACACCTATAATCTGATAAGCTTTCTTGATAAATCCATAGTATGCATTAACAACCTTAACATTATTCTCAGCTATTGGAGCATACATGCAATACACAATAGCACTACTCAATCCAAGTTCAGATAAATTTAATACTTGCAAAATGGATACAAATAAATTATCCAACCCTAAATAATCCATACCAAGTTTTTTGATTACTACTGTACGGATTATAAAGGGCATCAATATGGACAAAAGTTTATTCGCAAAACCTGATATAATATTCCTTCTAGCATTTATAATTCTGGTCGACATTCACAATACTACCCTTCAGTTAGTTTTACCTTGATCTTATTTGTAGATAAAAATATCAGCCAACAATACACAAAGGCCATTGGCACATCTAAATTGCTTAGCATAAATTGAAAGAATGAAAATGCAAATGTAGACACAGCCAACAAATATCTAATGAGACTATATGAAGATTTATTTGCTAAAAAGTAGCTATACCTCCAATTAATCCATACCGATATCAAAAATGATATTATAACTACACCAATAAAATTCAAATCCACGTAAAAATAATAAAACATGGAAATATATCCATTGAACCTATGTCCACCTAAAAGAATCGCTGATTCTATTTCATTTTTTCTATCATCAGCTTTGTTGAATAATGAATTTCGATTGGAAGCATTCTGATCTACCAACTCCCACACTTGATGTAACGGTCTCATTACCCCTTGAAAAGATGTCACGCCATAAGTGTATTTATCAACACTTTTATCTGCGTCAAAATTTTCAACCTTTTGCGATAAATGTGATACACACCCACTGAAATAAAGATATGCAGTATCTTGAATCTTTTCAACTAACTCATTTTCATTCTTATTTGAAACTCCTGATGAAATTCTGCTCTTTGAAATGAATACAAATACGCATGCAAATAAGATAATTGCCAATAATGCAATCTTTTTAAAACGCTTGGAAGAGTTTTTCCCTTCTGACTTCCTTACGCACAAATAAGTAGTAATCATAAAGAATGCATAATAAAACAAATACATTCTTTCTCCCATTACAACCGTGACTAGCAAGACATTAACCAGTTCAATTAAAAAAACTAATTTAACTACTTTCCTCCTGTCTTTTACAAGAAGATATACCGATAAAGGCATCATCATAATACCGAATGGTCTGACCAAATATGAAAAAATAATGTTATATACAGGATTTTGCCCAATAACATCCTTGAGGTAAGAATATCTTATTTCACCATATGCAATCCCAGAATCAAGCAAAGACTTTACATTCTCATAATATGACATTAATATAATCAGCATAATTATTTCAATACAGAATATGAGGTATAATTTCGTGTTAGAAAATATATTTTTCTCATTACATTTTACGTTGATTTTCTCATTACATTTTACGTTGAAATTAAGATCATTTTTACTAAAAAAATATCCACCTATGCAACTGAGAATACCCAAAAAAATAATCATATATGCTTTACTTGAAATATCATAATCATACACACTAAAAGTACAAAGGAAAAATATTATTGACCATTCTCCCAAAAGTATAATCATCGGGTGTGATGCAGTTTTCTCTATGACACAAATAAGAGCTAAGAAAACTATTAACACTATCGTAATCATTATAGCCATTGTTTGTTCTCCTATTGAATAATTGCAATCCTTCTAATTTAAAACCACTCTGGATGTTTTTTCGATAGGTATGCTCTTTTTTCTCTTTGGCTCATTTTCATAACATCAAATAACTCTCTAGTATCTATTTTTTCTTTAAACTTTTCAATATTTGATATTTTGCGTGCAGGAACACCAGCGACAACTGTTCCATCTGGAATATCCCGAGTTACTACACTATGTGCACCAATGATACAATTTTTGCCTATCTTGACCCCAGGCATTACAACAGAATACATTCCTATCATTGTATTATCACCAATATACATTGGCTCATACGTGGAAACATTCTCATATCTTTCATCCATTCCTCTAATGGTCCACAATGCCCCTTCATGAGTAAGTAATCTTACGCCATAAGTAATCCTCACATGATTACCAATAGTTATGAGCCATGGTTCTGAATTAAGAAATTTTTCTGGATCTTCGATAAAATTACATCCTTTGCCTATCCTAGCTCCGAGTGCCCTACCATACTTTGATGGATTTCTTATTATATGCATATAGTAAAAATGAAGAATACTTCTTTTTAATTTATCAACTAATTTAGAAAACATAATAAACCTCTCATCTGTGAGACAAGTATCTGAGTCTCGGATTCATCCTAGGGTTACTGCCTAAAATTCTTACGAAATTAAATCCCAAATTCTCTTTCCAAAGAACATACGTTAAACTCAGCTGATCTCTCAAAGTGTATTTCTCCATCTCATTCCACCAAGAATGGTCTAATGCCATGCAAATTGAATCATTGTGTTTCCTAACTAAAACATTTGTTTCAAATAATCCATAGTGTTTTGGAAAACCTTGACTTTTATAACTATTCACCTGTTTATTTACATCACTTGATTTACTTTTTCCCAATGCTATAATATCTTTTCCTTCTTGATACACACAATCATTTCCAGGATGAAGATGCGTAGCAAAAACAGAATTACCAAGTTTTTCAACCATTGGAATTAAATCTGCAACTATAAGAAAATTGCCGTCAAGAAAGATAGAATACTCATATTCTTTAAAAAATAATTCTGGATGCGTCTTGCAATATCTTGCTTTTTTAGTGTTTGACCACTCTGCAGGTATGTTGTATTTATTTATATCCACTTTATTCCAATACGTCCCGCTAGTATCAATATCATTATCTGTTACCAAATAATAATCACATTGCGGACTATTGTACATGGGATTATGAAGATTGTCGTATTTTCCGATAATTACCGTATATACTGCTACTTTCTTATCTTCTACATCACAAAGTTCTTGAGAAACTCTTTCTTTTACAAGCGGTTTAGGATTGAACATACTATTAATTCTCTTAATAAAATATCCTGTTCGAAACTCATCCCAAAGTCTGCCTAGTGATAATTTTCGAACATTTTTATTTATATATTTTTGATACGCAGAAGAATAATAAACATCAAGATAATCTTCATTTAATTTCATCATATTCTTGCTTTCTTCAGATTCAATATACATATTCTCCCATCCTACCATTTAAATAATCTTTAATTGCTATTGGTAATTGTTTCAACTTCAATAACTTATTTTCCTCAAATAAAATAATATTCCACAATTGTCTACTTGTCTGTAATATATTTAATACGGTTCTCTTAAACGGACTAAAATATTTGTTGTTAAAATAAAATCTATTTCTAAACAAATAATAATGACGCAATGAACTATGATTAGATTTGCCATTTTTGCCAACAGTACCCAATCTTTGATACAAACATGCATTTTCATATTCATATATAGCATAACCTAGTTTTCTGAATTGCATATCTAAATCAACTTCAAATTTATCGATAAAATAATTTTCATCAAATATTATTTTTTCTTTATGCATAATGTTTAAGTTTATAAAGCATCCAGACGTAATTACATATCGTCTCTTTATAAATTTCTTGCTTTTAACAAAATCTTCCCCATTATAAATAACATGCGGCCCAATAACTGCTGCATCCTTCGGAGTATAATCTAACATCCCCAACATTTCATGTATGTCTTCAGAATTATACAAACTATCTTGATCTAATGCACAAAGAAAATCACAGTCTTTCACAATATCTAAGATGCTATTATATGCATATGGCAATCCTGTATTACGCCCTTCACCTATATAACAAACATTTGCTATTTCAGATAATTTTTCTTGTATTTCTTTATTATATTCGTCGGTATTATCAAAAACAACAACTTTATCAAACAAAGTGCTATATCTAGAGATGTCGCTTATAACTTTTCTTTTATTAGGATAATACAGTATTACTCCGCATGCAACTTTATGCATATTTTTCTCCTTACTTAGTTTCAAACTATTTAATTTTCTCAATCATTTTAATTTTAAAGTCATCTCCCCAAATAGCCTTTGAATCATATGGCCTGTCAGGAAATCTTCCGTAATCAAGCTTTATGCTGAAATTGTTCTCCTTAATAAAACGCTCTACACGATCTGCTAATTTTTCAGGCCTTCCAGAACATATATTGATAACATCATCAATTTCATCCTGTTTTACAGCGTCTGCCACATATTTGCAGAACACATCATAATTAAGAAAATCAAACTGATTAAGTCCCATTGTAAACGGAAAATGTTCTTGACCACTATTTGCTGCTTGAACAATTTTAGAGAATATTGAACAACCGTCCTTAGTATTTCCGACAATATAAAATCCTCTCAGCCATTGAAATTTAGCATTGGCATCTTCACACTTGAGTTTCAACAGCTCTCTAAGCGCATTCTTGCTTATACCATACAGACTTTGCGGATTGCATGGCGTTGATTCATTAATGCTTCCTTCGTAGAAACCTATTTCATGCATAGAACCCATGCATGCTACTCGTTTTACACCACCATCAATCAGTTTGCACAAAAAATCATAATGCTTTGGCAAATCATTAATATGATTGACGGAATTGTGCACAAATCCGTCTCTCCATGCCATATGCAACACTACATCTGGTTTCCCAAAGTATTCATATGGATCATCTAAGCCAAAAAGGTCCGCTTTAACAACTGTTGCTCTTTTGTCTATTAAATTATCTCTAAAATCTGTAGCAACAACATCTATTCCATAATCTAAAAGTTGTTTCACAACACCTTTGCCAAGATATCCGTTAGCCCCTGTAACTAAAATTTTCATTTATTGCTTTTCTCCATTCTGTCTGAAACAAAATCCACATTCATCAACTTACCAATCTTTTTTAAAGTTGGACGTAAGCACTTAGGACTCAATTCTGAAACTCTACATTTCAGATCATACTTCAAATTTTCAGAAAAAGTCATGACCGGTCTTGTTCCCGTGTCAATATGATATCCTTGTTTTTCAAATACCTCTATTGACTTTCTGAGATATTTGCTCTGAACAACCGTATGCGTAATTTCTAGTATGTTTCTGTCATCACCTAATGCTACTATATCAGATCGTAGATGAGTTTTATTGCGAACTTGGTTAAGTTCAAAAATCCACGCATTATAGTTGTCAGAACCAACCAAATCTTTAAGAAAATTCTTCTTCCATATTGCAGGTTGTAAACTTATTCCGTAGTCAGAATTTTCATCTAGAATATGCAAATACGGCTTGCCATCATAACTTTTTCCCTTAATTTTTGTTTGATTAAGCAATTTGCAAAAATCAACGTTGTTTTTCTCAATAATACGAACCAAATCTTCGAAATTATCCCCATTTACTGGTCGTGTAGTGAAAAAATCCTCCAAAAGCAATACTACATAGTCTGTAGGAATAGCATCGATAGCTGTATATACTTTTTTACTCCACTCCGCATCTTCACCACACGGAATCACAGTTACGTTTTCATAATTTGGCATAAGAATATTTGATGCTAAAAACGTTTGGGGACGATCAGGCCAATATTTGTTTAATAACTCAAAGTAGTGATCCCAAACATCTTTGTATGGATCATACCCAATAATTAAAAGCGATATATTATCATAATTAATTGCATTCATATCAATATGTCTCCTTCTGAATATATCCAACCAATTGAAATAAATTACATATAGTATTTTTTCAAAGAATTGAAACACCACTTTATTAAGTGAATCACTACCAATGCTCTGTTGATACCTTCATCTTGAGTCTGTATTTCCCAAATTTGCTTTATGCTCTTTGTCTTTCCGGAACTAAGAGAATTATCCAGTATACGATATTTGACCAAGGAATCATTTATTCCGCACGCAACAACATCATTTCTCAATAATTTCAGCCACGTTGCATAGTCTTGACCACCACGTCTTAAATTCATCCTAAAATCCCCCAAAGTACACCTATCAATAACAACGGATGACGTTGCAATCATCGTATTACTGAGCAAAAATTTATAGTCAATGCTCTTTTTAACCTGTCTTTTTCCTTTGATAAGCTTATCGTCCTTATCTATCATTTCAATAGCTGTATATGAAAAAGGAGAACCTTTCTCTTTCATTAACTTAATTTGCCGCTCAATCTTGCCCGGCATCCATACGTCATCAGAATCAAGGAAAGCAACATACTGCCCCTTTGCCAATTCAAGTGCCTTGTTTCGAGCATAACCGGCACCCATGTTCTTAGGCTGTAAATAATAAACAATCTCGGGATGCATCTTCTGGTATTTTTTTATAGCATTAGCTGAGCCATCACTTGATTGATCATCAACCAATATAATTTCAATATTCTCATATGTTTGTGAAAATACTGAAACCAACGTACGATCAATATATTTTTCTACATTATAGACCGGGATGATTACCGAAACTAACCCTTTTACGTATTCATTCGGCATTCTCAACGAATGGCTATCCAAAATCTCAACATCTAACATCCTTTATTTTCTCCTGATAATTTTATAAATCGTAAACACCCGTAACCCAATCTTGATGAAGCTTGTCTTTACCCATTGCAGCATCAAGATATTTTTTATGCAGCATCTTTGTGATTTTGCCAACTTCAGACGTAATTTCATAACGATCCACACTGTAAACAGGCGTAATCTCCATTGCAGATCCACAAAGAAACGCTTCATCAGCAACATAAAGCTCGGTTCTGTCAATCGTTCTTTCTTCTACATCAAGGCCAGCATCTAATGCTAATTTAATCACAGTGTCCCTGGTAATGCTCTCCAGAACGCTGTCCGTTAATTTAGGAGTAATAATTTTATTGTTTTTTATCATAAAGAAACATGATCCAGGTCCTTCAGATATTTTTCCTTGTGAATTCAAAAATATACATGTGTCATACCCGTTTCTCAATGCTTCTCTTTGCCCCATTCGAGAGTTAATATAATTTGCACCACATTTGATTCTCGGGCTTAACACTGTATCATCAATTCTTCGCCATGACGTAATGCAACAATTGAGTCCTTTTTTATTATACTCTGCGCTCGTTTTTCCTCTAGAAATAGGCGCCACAAACATGTCTGAAGGCTCACTTGATCCCCATGATCCAAAACCATCAACAAAAGTAGTGGTACGAATAGAAATATTTTCATCGTATTCGTTTGCCTTAATAGTATCTATAATTGCTTTTTTTATTTCATCAAAACCATAGGGTGCATCTATCTGCATCAATTTCATTGATTTTTCCAGTCTCTTGATATGGTCCTCTAATCTAAATATATAAAGCTGACCATTATCTGAATTCCAGTACCCTGGAATTCCTTCAAATACATTCAATCCAAATTGGGAAGTTGGAGCCAAGATATTAATTTTTGCATCATTGACATTCAAAATTTCGCCTTTAAACCAAATTCTTCTGTTCTCGACATCATATTTCATAATGCTCTCTCCTTCAAAATAACATTTCCTTATACGATTGTAACCACATTTCAAGTTAAGTGATTTCTATTCGCCATCATCTGGCAGATGTGCTATCCGTATAATCTCTTTCTCGGCAATTTCTGCTGATTCAGCACTGCTTTTGGCCCCATCAACTTTTTCCTCGTATATGTCAGATTTTTTAAATACTTTGGCAATAGTTTCGATTATAATCTTAACGTCAAGAAAAATGCCCTTTTCCTTAAACTCATCAATATATTGATTGTCAAGAGTGACTTTCTCATCCCAAGAATTCTCGTTTCTTCCCCTGGCTTGCGCCAATCCTGTGATGCCACCCTTTACCTGAAATCTTTTCTTGTACTTTTTATTTAAAGTTTCGTATTCACCAAGTTCATAACTAACACATGGCCTAGGTCCAACTATCGATATATCACCTTTAAAAACATTGAATAGTTGTGGCAATTCATCAATGCTGGTGTTTCTTAGAAACCTTCCAACCTTAGTAACCCTTGGATCATTTGCATAATTGAACAGGCCTGTACCCATTTTTTCAGCATCTACAACCATAGATCTGAATTTATACATTTCAAAAATTTTTCCATCCTTAGTTCTTCTTTTCTGTGAAAAAATAATTGGGCCCTTTGAATCAAATTTAATTGCAATAGAAACGACTATCCAAACAGGGAGAAGAACTATAATTGATATACCTGATAAACAAATATCAAATATTCTTTTGAGAACCAAATTTAATTGCAACATAAATTTATTCATTTCTTACCTCTTCAAAAAATGTACGTCCTAAAAAGATCTTCAAAATTCTCAGCACGCTTGATAACCTCACAATTATCCCCACAAATATCAAGTACTGCAAAATTAGGAAGAATAAACGGTGGCTTCATAACTATGGAATATGATCCGCAGTTGCTGATAACCAAGAAATCACCAATAGAAAGCTTACCGCTATGATTCCTTACAAGCACATCCCCTTCTATACAAGTAAAACCTGCAATATCAACATCTTTATAATCAATCGTTTCTTCTTCTCGTAATCCGGGTACAATTTCATAAGGAGGATTTATCCCTGACATGCTAATGTTTTTCTGTGAACCAATAACTGTAGCTATATCTTTTCCCCTAACGTTTTTGAACGTTTCAATACGGCTGACAAATTTCATGCAGTCCCCTGCAAGTGCTGAGCCCGGTTCAATAACTAACTCTGGAGCATCTGGCACATTTGCAAAATGATCCGCAAATTTTTTGGCCGCAGCTTCTGCATATGAATCATAATTTTCAGAATCTCCCAACCCTAACTGATTTTTCAAATCATCTGGCATCTTACCATAAATTCCGCCACCAAGATCTATGCGCTGAGGCTTGAGGCTATAATCTTTAACAACGCGATCGTATATGTTCAACATTCCATCGGCTCTTTTAGACCAATATTTAGAAAGTCTCTTTGCAAAATGGCATTGCAATTCAACCAAATCAATGTTTTTAGCATTTTTTATGCAAGAAAGAACATAATCAAAATCGTTACCTTCAACATCAATCCCAAACCTTGACATTACACCATCGTTAACGTCGAAATTACACCTTACCCCAACATGCAACTTTTTATCCAAGTGCCGTTTGGCAATTGAAAAAATAATATCAGCCTCTTGCTTGGAATCAATATTGACCATCCCACCACAAAGAAGAAATTCTTCAATTTTCTCTTTATTCTTGATTGGTCCGTTCCAAATAATACGATTATATTCAACACCGCTATGAATTGCTATTTGTTCCTCCATATCAGAGACTATTTCAGCATAACCACCAAAGTCATTAACAATTTTTACAAGCTTAGGAATGTAGTTTGTTTTATAAGAATAAGCAATATTAAACTTAGGATAATACTTTTTAAAAGCATTAGAAAGTTCAACATAATTTTCTTTGAAAGCGTCGGAGTCTAATAAATAAAAGGCATTCCCATACTCTTTCGATAAGTTTATCAAAGTTTCGGTGTTCATTTTTTTTTGTAACTTTTTTGACATACTCATCTCTCCCTATCTACGTTTATTCACTCTTATTTTTTGAACTACGCTCTCAACATCTTGGGCTAATTCATAATGATTTCGTTTAAGTTCCTCATACGTAACTTTTTCCATCTTTTTTTCAAAAGAATTGAGCTTGTCCATATTTATACGGAAAGTATCTTCAATTTCATCAATATCAGTAATTTTTGAACAATTACAGAAGGATCTTGATAAGATTACCCGTGTAGAACCCAGACGATAATGCTCCATAATTATTTCTTCTGCAGGAACTGCTCCTTCTCCTATTCGTGCAATACCTCCAAAACCATATGGAACATTAAATTCTTTAAATTTTGAACAAATTTCGTCAACTATGCCATTCGTAAGCAATTCGAACATGAAATCCAAACCATATGAAAGGTGTAAATCGTTCAATCCTATATGAATCTCGTCAAATCCGCCATTTGATAGAACATTGTCCAGACACTGAACCGCTTCTTTTGTCTCCAAAAGCAACGTTGTTTTGACCCTTCCATTTACAAATTTCGTAAATTTATCGACCTCAGCAACTGTTTTCCACATAGGAAGCATAATCATGTCAGCACCTGCTTCAATAACAGAATCGATTTCATTTGGACTGTGATCGTCATCCCATGGATTTATCCGAACTAATAATTCTGATTCCTTGATTACAGGGCGAACATTTCTGATATCTTGAACCGTGTGATGATTCTTGACGGTATCCAAGCCCTTTTGTCGCTCATCCTTCCCCTTATATTCCATATCAATCCAAATACGATCTACGCCGTAATTTTGTGCAATTTCAGCTACTTCAGGATTATTTGTTATATACATAAGTTTCAATGTCATTATGAGTTCCTCTCTGAATCAGTACATCATTTCTGATAAATTTCTTCCTTGCCAGTCGGATGCGCACCAACCGGATGGAATGTTGAAACTACTTTCTCAACCATTGATACGATGCTTTCGCTATTCTGATAGCTTGCCTGTGACAAATCTTCAAGATCTTTAAAGAAGTTGTCCATATCAAATGGAATCGGCTGACCGATAAAAATCAACTCATTTTTAGTCTTCTTCAAGCCCTCTTCTTTCATGAGCTTTTCTTCATACAGCTTTTCCCCGCTTCGAAGACCAGTATAAACAACCTGAATATCAACATCCGGTTCATGTCCTGACAATTTGATCAAATTTCTTGCCAAGGTATCAATCTTGACAGGGGACCCCATATCCAATACGAAAATCTCTCCGCCTTTTGCGTATGTACCAGCTTGAAGCACCAAACTGACAGCTTCAGATATGGTCATGAAATAACGAATAATATCTGGGTGAGTAACCGTTACTGGGCCGCCTTCTGCAATCTGTTTCTTAAAAAGCGGAATAACGCTGCCGTTGCTACCCAAAACATTTCCGAAACGAACAGCTACGAACTTTGTCTTAGTTGCTTTTGGTTTTTCTTCTTTTAACCCATCTTTTTTATGATCATGAAGCAACGGAAGAGAGTCAAAATTATCGTTCTCGCTGATTCTTTCCATGCTTTGGATAACCATTTCACAAAGACGCTTGCTTGCCCCCATGATGTTCGTTGGATTGACCGCTTTATCCGTACTGATAAGAACGAATTTCTCAACTCCGTACTTAAGTGCCATATATGCCGTTTTATATGTCCCGATGACATTATTCTTGATTGCTTCATTAGGACTTGCTTCCATTAACGGAACATGCTTATGAGCTGCCGCATGGTAGACAATATCGGGACGGTACTTGTCAAAAATCATATCCAGGCGACGACTGTCACGAACGGACCCTATCAGCGTCACAAGATTGAGCTTATCGCCATACTTACGGACAAGTTCCTGCTGAATGGCATAGGCATTGTTCTCGTAAATGTCAAAGATAATTAGCTGCTTCGGATTATGTGCTGCAATCTGCCGGCATAATTCGCTGCCGATTGATCCGCCACCACCTGTAACAAGGATTGTCTTGCCGGTAAGCTGCCTGAAGACCTCTGCCATGTCAACTTTAATGGGATCTCTTCCAAGAAGATCTTCAACATTGACAGCCTTCATCTTGCTCAACGAAACTTCGCCATTGGCAAGCTGATAGATCCCTGGCAAACTCTTGAGTTCGCATTTTGTTTCTTTACAGATATTCAAAATGTCTCGCTTATCCTCGGTCGAAGCCGATGGGATAGCGAACATGATTCGATCGATGTTGTATGTTTTAACGGCATTCATAATCGAATCCCTGCCACCGACAACCGGTACGCCTTCCATGGTTCTATCCCATTTATTGGGATTATCATCAATTACACAGCACGCTTTGCCAGACATTCCCTGGGAATTGCGCATCTCTCTTAAAATCGTCTTGCCAGCAGCACCAGCACCGATTATCATAACGTTGTGGACGGCGGCCTGATTATTATAACGTCGGTTTCTTTCCAACTTAATATATCTGTAACTGAAACGAATACCGACAATCATGGCAAACTGGAAAAACGCACCAAAAACGTAATACGAAATCGGCATTTGTATCATCAAAATCGTCATGAATGCTGCCTGGAAAAGGGTCGTAAAAATTGAAGAAATGATGATGCGATTCAACTCATCAAAACTCGCAAACTGCCATAGGCTGTTGTACAGCCTCAAAATATGGAATACAAACAATGAAAAAATCGTATAAATCGGTGCAAATTTGATGAATGCATGAAGGTATTCTGGCGGAATACTTGAAATATGCATATCAAACCTAAAAAATAATGCAGCAAGGTATGAAACATTTACTGCAAAAATATCATAAATTACCAGATATAAGGAAATTAGCTTCCAATGTTCAAATTTTTCTGAACCTTTCTTCATCGCTGTAATCGACCCTCTCCGCCATAGCATAAATAAACTAGTGGGGTTGTCCTAATAACAACACCAAGTTAAAACCAACAATTATTACTTAAAAAAACAAAAACCTTTTTTTCTTTTTGATCGGCGAATAGTCACGTGCCGTCACGTAATCGCCATTGATCAACTTTTCAGCATTGCTTTCAAATTCTAACGCCTTTTGTTCCCCAAAATCTTCAGCAATCTGATACAATGCTTCGCTCAAAACAAACTTTCTGCCTGGCAAGCTGTGAGCATCAGAAGCAACGACCTGAACAAGATTGTGTTCAACCATGTCATGCGAAATCTGCGCAACGTGCTCGCCAAAACCTCCAACGTAGCTTGTTGCGGTGACCTGTGCCAAGGCACCGTTTGAGATGAAGTCATATAAGATGTCCAAATTGTCCTGAATCTTTTTGTTTCTTTCAGGATGAACGATTACAGGAATCGTTCCCTTGCGCTTCAAATCAAAAATCAGCTGTTCCGCATAGCCTGGAACGTCACCATGAGGAAATTCCAACAACATGTAACGTTTTTGCTCATCGATGCCCAAAAGATCATCGTAACGCTCAACCAGATCACCGTTGATGTGAACTTCTTGACCGGGAAAGACCATCAACGGGATATCCCTGTTGTCAAGTTCGGTCTGAAAATCATCACAGACTTTGATGACGTCATCTTTGTGATTGACATAGTCATTGTCAAGATGATGCGGCGTCGCCAAAATATGCGTCACGCCGTCCGCAACCGCTGCTTCAGCAAGTTTCAAAGACGTTTCTAAATTTTTGGAACCATCATCAATCCCGGGAAGGATGTGACAATGCAGGTCAACAATCTTGTCAAATCGCATTATTTCTTGTCTTCTTTCCCATAATATCCATAGTAGCCGTAATATCCATAGTAGCCACTACCGGATGATCCTTTGACGTCATTGAAAATCGTCCCGATAATTTTGGCATTGACGTGATTCAACAATCCGACTGCCTGACGCAAAGCCTCTTTTTCAGTTTTGCCTTCTCGAACGACAAGAACGGTACCATCAACACGCGTCGAAATCAGCTGGGCATCGGTTACGCTCAAAAGCGGCGGAGCATCATAGATGACGATGTCATAGATTCCTTCAAGACCCTTGATGAGTCCCGCCATCTTGCGCGAGCCGATGAGTTCCGAGGGATTGGGAGGAACAGGGCCACTTGGCATAACGCTCAAGTTATCAACCGTCGTCTTATATATCACGGCATTTGCCGGCATGTCTTTTTCCGTCAAAAAGTTCGTCAAGCCCTTCGGATCAGCGATGCTGAACGTTGCGTTGAGCGTTGGACGTCTCAAGTCGGAATCAATCAGCAACGTTTTCTTGCCTTGACGAGCAAACGAAACGGCCAAGTTGGCCGCAACGGTCGATTTGCCTTCAGAAGCCATCGATGACGTCAGCATGATTGATTTGAACTGTTCGTCGGCACTTGAGAACTCGATGTTCGTGCGAATCGTATTGAACTGCTCCGTGTTGGCGGAACCTGCCTTGGACACGGTAATCATGCGAACGCCGTAATCCATTGTTGTAGTTTCAAGATGTTTTTTCTTTTTCTTAAACAATGACATTTCATACCTCCGCTAATCTAAACGCGACGACGAACACGATGTTCATCGCCATTTTCCGGAACGCTTTCGTTCTTTTCAATGATTTTGACCAAGCCGTAATCCTGGTTGTCGCTGCTGATGTGGTAAATGGCGCCAAGATTCGTCAAACCGAGTTCCTTGGTCAAGAAGTCCGTATCCTTGACTGTCGTATCGCGAAGTTCTTTGATGACGGCAATCGCAACGCCAATCAATAATCCAAGCACTAAGCCAATCAAAGCATTCTTAAACTTGCTTGGTGAAACAGGGCTGGTATTAGCTGTTGCTTTAGTAACTATAGTAACGTTGTCAATTTTCATCATTGTCTGGATCTTCTTGGCGAAAACCTTGCCAATCGTATTGGCAAGATCGGCGGCCGTATAGGCATTCGTGTCGGTTACGGTTACGCTTATAACACGCGAATTTTCCTGATTGGTAATCGACATCGATTGCTGCAAAGTACCGACGGATCCTTGATAGTTGTCGCGCTCTTTGACTTCTTTGACGACAGGAGCCAAGATGACTGATTTTTGCAAGACGTCCTTATAAGTATTGATTGCCTGCAAATCGGCCTGTTGTGCCGTGTACTGCATCTGGGTGTTGTCTGCTTTTTGATTGACCAAAATATCGATCGTCGAACTGTACTTTGGAGTCATCAAAACAAAGGTCGCAAATAGGGACACCAGCAAGCCTGCGATGCCCCAGATGATAATGCTGACAATGCTTTTCTTGACAGCTCCGAACAGTTGAGATAAATCGATAACTGTTTCTTCATTATTGTTGTCGTTCATTTCACTTCTCCTCATATGTAGATTACTCTCACCATTTTAACATAATTCAAGACAGGTGTTTTCTTAATTTACATAGTTTTTCAAAAAATAGCCAATCGAATTATCGATTATTATATAACTGTAATACAATGCAAATAATTGATAACGCATTATCGATAATCCTTCTAATTTCTATCAAAGTCTTATAAAGAACATTCTACCACATTAGAATATGGAAAGTAGGGCAAATTTGCCCTACTTTAATTTTAGCATTCATAAATATTATTCAATGTTATATTTTAGTTCACAATTTATTTATATCAAACACTAACTAAAAGGAGTATCATTATAGGTGAAATAAGGGTTATCGACATTTAAAGGTTGCGGTTACAAAAAGGAGTGGTATATATGAAAAAAGAATTGAAGCTTTTCGGAATTTTGCTTGTTTCAGGCTTGATTTTAGGGGCTTGCTCAAATCAAAAAAAAGGTGAAAAAACTTCAAACGAAAGCGAAAAAACAAGTTCGGTATCATCAGTCAGGACGAAAAAATCTCAAGAAAAGTCACAATCATCAAGCTCCGTCAAAAAAGATGCCTCAACTTCCAGTGCCGGTTCAGTTTCTGACGCTTCTTCGAGTTCCGGCTCAAACCTCGAGGCAAGAGAAACATCAACGTCTTCTCCGACACTGGATTTAAACAACAAACGATTATCAGAACTTAATGCTTCAATACGAAACAACTTAGGAAACATCTTGCTTCCGAGCGCAAACGGACTCGATTCGGCACCCGGATATTTGAACATGCGTTATACCGGCGATGCGAACAATTTCTCCGTTGACTACATCGTAAGCTACAACCCATACGGATTGAATGACGGGGCAACCAGCGGACACGTGCCTTACGCAACGTTTGTCAAAAAGACTTATGACAGCGAGAGCGCAGCCGCAAACGACGTGCCTTACCAGCCATCAGACAGCTCAAGCGGATTGCCGACAGTCGATCTTGGACACGGCATCAGCGGCGTCATGGACTCGGGTGCGGGACAACGCTACCTGCAATGGAACGAAGGCAGATGGTCATTCGTCGTTCATGCGAGTGCAGTCGTTGGCGAAGATCCTGTTCCGACAGCACAACACGTCGTTGACCTGCTTGAACGATACTACCTGCCGGCACCAAGTACCAAAGGCGGCGGACAGTTTGAAGCAACCGCCAGCGAAAACGTGCTGACGTGGAACAAGGGCAACGTTTTGTATACGTTGAAGGGAAAGAATATCGATACGCTGGTCAAGATGGCTGCCAGCGTGAAATGATGTATAATAGGAAGCGCTGCGACGGGGTCGGGGCGCTTTTTTTGCGTATTGGGGGGGTGGCGGCGTAGACAAAATTCAGGCATTTTCCTCTGTTTTTGTCTACTTCGAGGGGCGTGCGGGACAGCTCCGGAGGGATTCGCACGGATCCGGGGATGAAGGCGGCGTCCAACGCACATTGCTTCGGACCCGGGGGTGGCCGAAGCACACGGCGAATGCTGTTCGCCTCCGTGCACAAGCAGGTTTCAGCACTTCGCACGTCAGTTCAAGACTGGTCATCCGTTTACTCAAGCGCAGGTATCACAAACAAATTAGGGATGCGGCACTGCATTTTCATGAAACAAAAAAGCACGTCGGCAAATTCCAACGTGCTTTTTAAAACAATTCAGAATGTGTGCCTAGCCTGTAAAGAAACAGGACCAGCACGTCTTGGCGAATTTCATAGATGAGCAGGCAATCCGGTTCAACGTGACATTCGCGTGTGCCCTTGTAATTACCCGTAAGAGCATGATCTCTGTACTTTTCGTCCAATGTGCCGCCAGCCGCTAAAACATCAATCACTTTAAACAATCTATCAAGATTCCTATGCAGCTTTTTCGCAAGCTTGAAATCCCTCTTAAACTGACAGGTGAACTGAATATCGTACTTATTTTTCAAGCGCATCCCTCAATTCATCAATGTTGGAATATCTTGGTGAAGATGGATCTGAAGCCATTTTTCTCCCCTCTTCAATCGCTGCAATCGTCGTTTCGTTCGGCACGTCCAATTTCAATTCAAACGGAATGCCGCGTTCACGAATAGCAGTTCTCAGAAAAATATTTACGGCACTGGTCATGTTTAATCCAAGTTCATTGAAAATTTTCTCTGCTTTCTCTTTGACATCCTTATCTGTTCTGATGTTTAAATTCGTTGTTGACATATGGAACACCTCCATTCAAGGATATCGTATATAAGAATGCTCTTTTTGTCAACATTTTGTCATTACAATATATACAAAAAAGCTACGAATACATAGACATGCTGTCAACAAAAATCAGATTCGAACAACGTGAGCATCTGTTCCTTGTTGATTTATTGGAAGAAGATTCTCGGCGAGCCGAGAATCTTGTCCTTTATGATTTGGATTGGGGGAATTCGCGGCGAAGCGAGAATTCCGACAGATTGAGTTGAGGGGTTTTGGGGGCGGTGGTAGACAAAATTCGGGCTTTTTGCTCCGTTTTTGTCTACTTTGGAGGGCGCGCGGACCGATTTTGGTGGCTACGGTAGACAAAATTCAGGCATTTCGCTCGCTTTTTGTCTACTTTGAGGGCCGCGCGGTCCGGTTTTGGAGGCTACGGTAGACAAAATCAAGGCATTTTGCTCTGTTTTTGTCTACTTCGGGGACCGCGCGGGGCCTTTTTGGAGGTGGAGGTAGACAAAATTTCGACATTTCTCTCGTTTTTTGTCTACTTCGGGGGCGCGCGATCAGCAGCCATCAACGCACTGCATTTGACAAAAAAAGCAGCCGAAACAATCGACTGCTTTATAAACAGGTCCCTCGAACCTTTGTTGTATAAAGGAGAAAGGAGCTCGATCTGAAGTAATCAAATCAAAACAACCACGGATAAAGCGAGGGGAGCACCACCCCCTACGCTCTATATTATATCCTGTCTCCCAAAACCGGCGGTCCCATTCAAAAGGTCCGGCAGTTCGTTTTTTGGCACTTCAGGCAGGATGCAGAGCACAAAAACAGGACTTCTCAAGGAGAAGTCCCGTCAATCATTTATTTTTCATCAGCATCCTTGCGCCAGAAGCCGAGGATGAGTCCGGCAACGATCGTACCGATGACAACGGCAAAAATGTAGCCGAGCGGGTTGTTTGCAAGCGGCGTTACCCAGAAGCCGCCGTGCGGTGCGGGAACGGATACGTGCCACAAGCCGATGAGAGCTCCTGAAACAGCAGAACCGACGATGCAGGAAGGAATCACGTGACCTGGATCGGCCGTTGCGAACGGAATCGCGCCTTCACTGATGAAGGAGAAGCCGAGAACCCAGTTGGAGATGCCGGCGCGGCGTTCCTGTTCTGTGAACTTCTTAGGGAAGAGCACTGTTGCAAGCGCAGTTGCGAACGGAGGCACCATGCCGCCGACCATGACTGCAGCCATCAAGCCGGCTGCGGCCGTTGAATGCGGATCGTTTGCGAAGGCACCGGATGCAAAGACGTATGCGGCCTTGTTGAAGGGACCGCCCATGTCGATGGACATCATGCCGGCCAGAATCAGGCTGAGCAGGACGGCATTGCCCGTACCGAGGTGATTCAGGAAGTTCGTGATCCAGACGTTGATCGTTGAAAAGATCGGGTTGACGATGAAGTACATGATCAGTGCGATGAACAGCAAGCCTAAAATCGGATAGATCAGCATCGGCTTCATGCCTTCGACTGACTTCGGCAGGTTCTTGCAGAGCTTCTTCAAGCCGTTCATCATATGGCCGGCAATGAAGCCGGCTGCGATACCGCCAAGGAAGCCGGCAGCGGATTTGGCATCGGACATGACGTTAGCAGTATATGCGCCGCCGAACGAGCCGGAGTAGACGGTTGCCATGAAACCGCCGACGAAACCTGGCATCAGGGCCGGCTGATCGCCAATGGCTTCGGCAATGTATCCGGCAAGAACCGGAACCATGAAGGCAAAGGCCATGTTGCCGGCATTATTCAAGAAGATGAATGCAGGTGATTTTGCGCCGCCCATGTACTGTTCAACGATAAATGAGATAGCCATCAAAATCCCGCCGCCAATAACGAACGGAAGCATATGAGAAATCCCGTTCATCAGCTGCTTGTAGATGCTGCCCCAGACCGTGTCGTTCGAAGATGCAGAAGATGATTCTTCTTCACCCGCTTCTGCTTTGTATGCAGGCGCTTTGCCGTCAAGAATCGTTTGAATCAGTTCTTCAGGATTTTTGATGGCGCTCGTTACGGGTTTTGAAATCAATTGCTTGCCGTTGAAGCGTGCCATTGCGACCTTCTTGTCGGCAGCAATGACGACGCCCTTTGCGCGCGCAATTTCCGAATCTGAAAGAAGGTGCTTGACGCCTTCTGAGCCGTTCGTTTCGACCTTGATGTCAACGCCGAGCTTTTCAGCAGCCTTCTTGAGGTTTTCTTCTGCCATGTACGTATGCGCAATGCCGTTCGGACAAGCCGTGACGGCAACGATGTACGGACGATCGCTTGCAGGTGCGTTGTCCGCTTGCTTTTCAGCCTCTTCCTGAGCCTTGTTTTCGGCTTCCTTCCTTGCAACCGCATCAGCAAAGATTGCCTGAACCTTTTCAGGCGTATCGGCGGACTTCAAAGCGCTCGTAACGTCAGGATTCATCAATACCTGAGACAATGCTGCCAAAGCCTGAAGGTGAGTGTTGTCGCCGCCTTCGGGAGCTGCAATCATGAAGAAGAGATGTGCAGGCTGTCCGTCAAGCGAATCGTAGTCAACGCCCGCTTCGCTCTTGGCAAACATTACGGCCGGTTCGTTGACGGCTTCGTTGTGCGCATGCGGAATGGCAATGCCGTCGCCCATTCCGGTCGAACCTTCTTCTTCACGTTTGATAATGTCTTTTTTATATGCTTCTTCGTCCTTGATGACGCCCTTTTCAAACAGATTGCGGACCATTTCATCGATGACTTCAGCCTTTGTCTGAGCCTTAAGATCCATGATCATCAGGTCCGTTCTTAATAGTTCACGAATGTCCATGAGATATTCCCTCCTTATTTATATTCTTCGATTTTGATCAATGGCAAAATTTCGTTGATCTTATTCTTGTCTGCAAGGTCTTCGGAAAATGCAGTGGCTGAACCGCAGGCAAGACCGTAGCGGAATGCTTCCAAAACGTCGCCCGTCCTAGCAAAGGTTCCAGTAAATCCGCCGATCATCGAATCACCGGCACCAACCGAGTTGATGACCGTACCCTTTGGCGCATATGAACGATAGACCTTGTCTTTTGTAATCATCATGCCGCCGTCGCCTGCCATTGAAATCAAGACGTGCTGTGCGCCAAGCTCCAAAAGTTTCTTGCCGTATTTCGCAACGTCATCCATCGATTTCAGTTCAACGTGGAAAAGATCTGCCAATTCGTGATTGTTCGGCTTAACGACAAGCGGCTTCTTTTCAAGCGTCTTCATCAAGCTTTCACCCGTCGTGTCGATCACGAAATCCGCGTCCTTTTCGCGAATCACGTCAATCAGTTCCGCATAAAAATCATCATCAAGATTCGGTGCAAGGCTGCCCGCAAAAATCACGACGTCGCCCTTTTCTAATTTTTCAAACTGCTTTTTGAACTCGACCAATTCTTCTTCAGAAATCACCGGACCGCGGCCGTTGATTTCAGTTTCTTCTTCTGCCTTGATTTTAACGTTGATGCGCGTGTCTTCCTTAATATGCGTGAAGCTTGTGCTCAAACCGACGTTTTCAAGCGATTCTTCAACGAATCTGCCGGTAAAACCGCCCAGGAAGCCGAGCGCTGTATTTTCCACGTCGAGCTCTTTCAAGATGCGCGAAACATTGATGCCCTTTCCCCCCGGAAGCTTGTTGTCATAGTCCATGCGATTGACTTCGCCCAATGTCAGGTTTTTGAGCTGAACGATGTAATCGATTGAGGGGTTGACCGTCACCGTATAAATCATTTTTCTACCTCCTGTATCGTTGTCTGCTTATTGTACTGACTGCTTATCTTTGGAAACAACTGCGTGGTGATGATTCGTGCTTTCGAAACGTCAGCAACCTTGACGAACGAGACCTCATCAAATTTCGTATGGTCAGCAAGCACGTAGCACTGTTCGCTTTGTTCCATCGCAACCTGCTTGACGGCAGCTTCGTTGGGATCAGGGGTGGTGTAGCCATAACGAGGGTGAATGCCGTTCATCCCAATGAAAACTTTGTTGAATCGGTACTTCTTGAGCGAGTTGATCGCTTCAACGCCAACGATGGCCTTTGTCGTATTTTTGAGTTCGCCGCCGATCAGAATCGTCCTGATGTCCTTGTCGGCAAGCATGGATGCGTGCATGACGCCGTTCGTGACAACCGTCAGGTTCTGTTCCGGTTCAAGATATTGAACCATTGCAAGAGTTGAAGTGCCGGCGTCAAGATAAATCACGTCATCCTGCTGAATATGTTTTGCCGCAGCATGCGCAATCGCATTTTTTTCAGAAGTATTGCGTGTCGCCTTGCCGGTCATGTCCGGTTCGCTCGACAATGAATACTTGATTTTGGCACCGCCGTGCACCCTGACTAAAAGATTCTTTTCTTCAAGCAGCTGGAAGTCCCTTCTGGCGGATGATTCCGAGCAGCCGGACTTTTCGCAGATTTCCTGAAGCTTGACGACTTTGTTTTCCTTCAACATTTGCAAAATCATTTGCTGTCTCTCTTCTGCAAGCACTTTCATCACCTTCCGATAGTATAATAACATGGCGTTTGAGAAAAAGCAATCAAAAAACGTCAAAAAGTTTCATTAATTTGAATGGTTATGACTGTTTATGAATGGGGATGATGGGTGCGGTGGAATATGGGGGGACGATGGCATTATGTAAACTAGCGGCGGGATATTACAAGATGGGGGTTCAAGACGGGGTGTTATGAACTGAAGCGCGCGGCGAGATTATGTAAATTAAGGTGGAGAGTGTGATGGTTATTATACAGTGGATATTATGTAAGATAACGGGGCATGGCGGGTTAATCAATGCGTCATGAAAGCCAGATGCGAACACCGTGAGCATCTGTTCCTTATTGATTTGCTGGAAGAAGATTCTCGACGGGCCGAGAATCTTGTCCTTTTTGATTTAGATCGAGGGAATTCGCAGCGAAGCGAGAATTCCGTTCATTATTCAGGGTCGCGCGGGGACTTTTTGGAGGTGGCGGTAGAACATTTTTTCATTTTTCTCTGTTTTTGTTCTACTTTCAGCTCCGCACGGCACGATTTTAGTCAAGTCCTAATTTGTGTGTAAATTATTTTTTCTCCCGGGCACTAGTTGTGCA
>ERZ827528.217-NODE-217-length-75614-cov-12.925039_pt1 | contig 75614 bp, 85 predicted proteins | sample MGYA00519768_ERZ827528 | MGnify/ENA primary metagenome ERZ827528 (study PRJEB31778, sample SAMEA3449343) | human gut metagenome | biome: human gut; feature: human-associated habitat; material: faeces | place: United Kingdom | collected 2010/2012 ...
AAAACATGCTATTGATTGGTATTCTGCAAACGAAATGTTAAAAAAAGAATGCCCTGAATATAGGATTAAATATTATGATACATCAGAGAATAGAGAACAAGTTTTAAATGATATTATGTGTGAAATAGAAAAAGAAATTTAGTCATATATAACAAAAAATGAAATTTTAAAAGGTAGAAAATTATGAAAAGACTATTAAGAATCAGTTTTAACTCCGCAATATTTTCTTTGATACCAATATTGTCATGGTTTATGTTAGGATTACTTGTAGACAAAAATTTAGTAAATGTATTTACACTTACATATCCACTACAATTTATATGGGCATTGATGAAAAGTATATTTGCAACGGGAGCAAATATAAGTAAAGAAAAAGATAAAAATGAAAATGCTGTATTATCAGGAATGACATTTGGAATAATAGTAGGATTTGTTGTATTTGGAATATTTGCTATCAATGTGAAAAAATATGTAGAATTTATGAATATGGATTATGATACATATAAAGAATTTGCTGTATATTCAATTTTGCAATTATATATACATTTGATATTTTCTTCTGTATTAGAAAAACTATACTTTGAAAATAAAGAAAAATTGGCTAATAAATATTGCATGAGATTCAATTTATTAAATTTTGTGATATTGATCTTATCCTCAATAATATTAAAAGATAAGATACAAATAGTAGTTACTACACTAATAGCAATATTAATATATACGGTTTATGTTATAATAAAACAGTATAAAAAGTTTAAGTTTCAAATTAATATTTTAAATTGCTGTAAGTATGAATCCGTTGAAATATGCAATAATATACTATTTTTTCTAATATTTCTATTGGGACTAAGTAATGCATTAAAATTTGGAGAAAAATATATGCTGGCATTAAATTTTGTGGCATTAATAACGGATACACAATGGGATTCATTTGAGGCTATAAAAACTGTTGCAAAAATAGATATAAGTAAAGAACAATTTAATTATAAAGATCATAAAATAAATGCATATAAATTATCAGGCATTTTACTTACAACTGTTTTCATAATGCTTGTAGTTTCTTTTAGATATTATAATTTGGATTTAAAAATTACTGCTATTTATTTAAGCTTTGAATTGCTTAATTTTGTATTGTATCCAGTTTATAGTATAAAAACATGTTATTTGCAGTTAGAAAAGTTTGAAATAAAAGTAACATCTAACAAATTATTTGCTGGAATTTTAAGAATGATAATGTCACTATTAAAAACACCATATTGTACTGGGATAGGACAAGTGACATCATCAATATATCAATTTCTTACCATAAATATGATGTTTCATAGAAATTTTAGAATTGATAAAAATGGAATGATAATAAAAAATGAGAACGATTTATAAATGTAAAATACTATTTTTGAGATATGCTATAAATATAAAAAACGAAAGGACTACATATGTCAGAAAAAATAAATGTAAAAGAGTTAAAAAATTTATTTGAAAAAATAAAAAATAATAACAATACTGCATTTGAAGAACTTTATAGTAAATACAGTAAATTAATATATAAAATTGTGTATAGTATATTAAAAAATAAAAGCGACGCAGAAGATGTAATGCAACTTGTATTTGAAAAAATATATTCAATGGATAAAGAAAATCTTCCTACAAAAAATGAGACTAGTTGGATATATTCTGTTACTAAAAACGAAACATTAAATTATTTTAAAAGCAATAGGAATAATATTAATTTAGACGATATATATGAAATTGAAGACAACAATCAAGAAATAAGTAAAATAATCGATCAAGAAAATTATAACAGATTAATTAGTAAACTAAATGATAATGAAAAAGAAATTATTTCACTAAAAATAATTTCAAACTTTTCATTTGAAGAAATAGGCAAAATTTTAAATATGCCAACAGGAACAGTAAAATGGAGATACTATAAAGCAATAAATACATTAAAATTGCTATTAAGCAATCTGACTATGTTTATCATTTCATTTATATCAAGCATATATGCTTTAAAAAGCACAAAAAAAATTATATCTCCAATTCAAGAAGAAAATGTAATAGAGAATATTGTAATTGCTGCTGATGAAAATCAAAAACAGCAATATGAAAAAAGTGAGAATACACAACAAAATTCACAAGAAGAAATTAATACAACTATTATCGAAGAAACTAATGAAAATGAAGTAAATTACCCTGCAATAGGATTGATGGGAATTTCAACAGTATTTTTAATGCTAACGATAATTTTTTCAATTATTTTTGCAAAATACCAACTAAAACTTAAGGAAAATTTGTCTAAATAGTAGAAAGGTTAGGTGGCATATATGAAAAAAATAATAATTATACTAGTAATTATACTGATAGGAATTGTCGTAACAATGTATTTGATTGACTTCAACAAAATGAAAAATGGAGAAGAAGTAATATTCGGAACTTGGGGTAAAAAATATTCAGCAATAGTAAAAACAAATCAAAATGATAATGCAACTGAAGAAAATTATCAAAAATATTCTAAAACAGTTGGAGATACTACAATAGAACTGGATATTATGAATGGCTGGAATTATAAAGAGATTCAAGCAGCAGAAAATGATGACTATATATACGCTTTAAAGTTATTCAAAAGTAATGAAGAACAATGTGCGATATTATATTTTTATAAAGAGAATTTCGGCGTTTGCGGAAGTGAAAGAACATCCCAAAATATAACATTGAACAACGGAAAACAAGCAGTTGTAGGATATTATGGAAATAGTGATGAATGGATAGATATTTCATTCGCAGAGATGAATCATAATATAGCAATAATTAATCGAAATCTACAGAAAAATGATAATGACGAGATAATTAAAATTATAAAGACTATAAATATAGAATGAGAAGTTGGCTCCAATAAAAAATGGAGCTGATTTTTTTACGAATGAATTAATAGCTAAATAATCTTGAAAGAAGTTAAGCATTTATGATAATATATTAATAACAAAAAGATTATAAGAGGTAAAAATGAAAGACAAAATAAAAGAATTTATTACAAAAAATTTAAAATGGATCATATTATTTATTTGCTTAATTGGATTTTTAGCACTAGCAGAAGATGTATTTCACAAAGAAATAATGAATGGCGATATAATAGGATATGAGATAATATCAAAATTTTTAATATCAGATTTTGTAACACCAATAGCAAAGTTTATTACCAACTTTGGAGGAGCAATATTTTTAATAGTATTAACAATAGTATTGTTTGTAGTGATAAAAAATAAGAAAATAGGAGTATCAATATTTTCAAACTTAGTTATAGTAACAATACTAAATCAATTATTAAAAGGAATATTACAAAGACCAAGACCAACAGAATATAGAATAATTGAAGAAACAGGATATAGTTTTCCATCAGGACATTCCATGATAAGCATGGCTTTTTACGGATATTTAATATATTTGATTTATAAATATGTAAAAAATAAATATATCAAATGGATTTCTATTGTAGTTTTAAGTCTATTAATATGTACAATTGGAATAAGTAGAATTTATTTAGGAGTACATTACACAAGTGATGTTTTAGGTGGGTTTCTTATTTCAATATCATATCTAGTTATATTCATAAGCGCGGTTAATAAATTCATAATAGAAAAATAAATATATAGAGCAGATAAAAGGAGAGCTATAATGTTAGAAAACATAGAAGTTTTATGCCATAGTAGTATAAGAATTAATAAAGAAAAAGTAATCTACATAGATCCATTTAAAATAAACAAAAACTATAATGATGCGGATATTATTTTTATAACACATGATCATTACGACCATTATTCAGAAGAAGATATAGACAAAGTTATAAAAGAAGACACAACTATTGTAATACCTAAAGATTTATTAAAGAAATTGTTAAAAAAAGGAATAAATAAAAATGCAATAATTGTAGCAGAACCAAATAAAGAATATGAAACGCAAGGAATTAATTTTAATACTATACCTGCATACAATATAAATAAAAAATTCCACCCAAAGGAAAATAACTGGTTAGGGTATATTATTACAATAAATAATGTTAAATATTATGTTGCAGGAGATACAGATATAACTGATGAAAATAGAAAAGTAAAATGTGATGTAGCTTTTGTTCCGGTTGGTGGAACATACACAATGGACTTTAAAGAAGCTGCACGACTAATAAATGAAATAAAGCCTAAAATAGCAGTTCCAATACATTATGGAAGTATAGTTGGAACAGAGCAAGATGCTAGAAATTTTATAAATCTTTTAAATTCAGAAATAAAAGGTGTAATTTTAATAAAATAATGTATTTATACTAGTGGGTCAAATTTAAACAATAATATAAATTTTATGATACAATGTACAAAAATTTATAAAAGGAGACTCATATGAATAATAAATCAAAGGTATTAAAAAGAATATTAATTGTCATATTAGCTATAATCATAATTAGCATAATAATAACAGTTGGTGTTGGAAATTATTTTGTTAATTATGCAATCTTAAGAACCGGAAACGGTGGAGACAGAGAAGTAAAAAACAAAGATTCAATAGAAGTTGCCAATATAGACAATGAAGCAGAAAAAATAATTAATAATAATCGCACAGAAGAAAAACAACTTGCAGAACAATGGATAGAAACTATAAATAGCGAAAAAGTTGAAGTTACTGCAAAAGATGGAATTATTTTAAAAGGAACAGAGTACATAAAAGATGAGAAATCAAATGACTGGGCAATTATTTTACATGGTTATCGTTCAAGCCCAGACTCAGTAATATCTATAGGAAGACATTTTTCAGAAGAAGGTTATAATGTGCTAATTCCATATATGAGAGCAACAGGAGAAAGCGAAGGCGAATACATTGGCATGGGATGGCTAGATAAAGATGATTTGCAATGCTGGATAAATAAAATTATAGAGCAAAATAATAATGCCAATATCGTATTACATGGATCATCAATGGGAGCTGCAACAGTATTAATGGCATCAGGAGATGATTTACCAAGTAACGTAAAAGCAATAATTGAAGATAGTGGATATACATCAGTATGGGATATATTTGCATCAGAAGCAAAGGTTAGATTTGGATTACCAGAGTTTCCAGTATTAAATATGTTTGAAATAGTTGCAAATTTTAGAGCAAAATATGATATAAAAAAAGCATCTGCACTTGAGCAAGTGAAAAAAGCAAACATTCCAATATTGTTTATACATGGAGATAGCGACGATTTTGTTCCTGAATATATGTGTGAACAATTATATAATGCGGCTAATTGTAAGAAAGAAAAACTAATTATACAAGGCGCAGGACATACTGAATCAAGATATAAAGAGCCTGAAACATATTATAATAAAATATTTGAATTTTTAAAATAAAGGACAGTAAATTTTATGAAAATAGTAACTTTATGTGGGAGTTTAAGATTTAAAAAAGAAATGATGGAAGTAGCACTTAAAATGCTACTTTTTCTATTAGAAGTTTTTTATTATAAAGTCTTGTATTCATTACAAATTTGTAATAAAATGTAATCGATTAGAACAGAAAAGAAAGGATATAAACTATGAACGAAACATTTGAAAAATATGAATCAAATATAAGAAGTTATTGCAGAAAATGGCCTGTTGAATTTGTATCTGCTAAAGGCTCTATTTATAAAGACACAGAAGGCAATGAATATATAGATTTTTTTGACGGAGCAGGAGCATTAAATTATGGACACAATCCTGATTATATCAAAGAAAAATTAATAAAATATTTAGAAAGCGATGGAATTGTACATGCACTTGATATGTATACAGTTCCAAAAGAAAATTTTATAAATTATTTTGAAGAGAAAATATTAAAGCCAAGAAAACTAGACTATAAAATTGCATTTCCTGGTCCAACAGGAACAAATTCTATAGAGCTTGCATTAAAATTGGCACGTAAAGTAAAGCAAAGGCCATATATATGGGCATTTACAGGAGCATTCCACGGAATGACATTAGGAGCTTTAGCTTTAACAACAGAATCAGCTGCTCGTAAAGCTGCAGGAGTTCCACTTAATTACACAGTACACATTCCAGCACCATATTCAATGGGTGGAAATTTTGACTCTATTGCATACATGGAACAATTATTAAGTGATGATCATTCTGGATATGAAAAACCAGCAGCAATAATAATAGAAACTGTTCAGCAAGAAGGTGGAATACACGTATTTAGCAAAGAATTTTTAAAAGATTTACGAGCTTTATGCGATAAATATGATATCCTACTTATTTGTGATGAAGTACAAATAGGATGCTCAAGAAGTGGTACTTTCTTCTCATTTGAAAGAGCTGACATTGTACCTGATATAGTATGTATGTCAAAATCAATAGGGGGATATGGCATACCATTTGCAGTAACACTATTAAAAAAAGAACTTGATGTATTCAAACCAGGAGAACATAATGGAACATTTAGAGGATGCCAGCTTTCAATGGTAGCAGGACTAGCTGCTCTTGAAATGACTGTTGAGCAAGACATACCAGCACAAGTAAGAAGAAAAGAAAAAATCGTAAAAGAATATTTAGATAAAGAGATTAAACCTTTACTAAAAGGCAAAATGGAAATTAGAGGAATAGGTCTATCATGGGGAATAGAATTTAATGATGGAAAACTAGCAAGGGCAGTATTAGATAAATGTTTTGAAAAGAAACTAATAATTGAACTTGCAGGAAGCTATGACTCTGTTCTAAAAATAATGCCATCATTAGTAATTGAAGATGAATTATTATTAAAAGGTTTAAATATTGTAAAAGAATCAATACAAGAGGTAATTGGATAATGAGAAAAAGTTTAAGATTTTATATAGCACTATGGGGAGCTAAAGCAGGAAATGTCTTATTAAAAATACTAAAACGTAACGCATCATATTTTCCTGGAAAATTTGCTGTTTCAGTATGCCCAGATTTTATTGGCATGATTGACAAACCAGAAACAATAATCGCAGTTACAGGAACAAATGGAAAAACAACTGTAAGCAATATGATAGAAGATGTACTTAAAGCAAATAATTATGACATAATAGATAATAGCTTAGGATCAAATGTAAATTCAGGAGTTGCAACAACATTAATTAAAGGTGCTAATCTTTTAGGAAAGACTAAAAAGAAAATAGCAGTATTAGAAATAGATGAACGTAGTGCTAATAAAGTATATCCTTATTTAACTCCAACATATCTAATTTGCACAAATTTATTTAGAGATTCAATGATAAGAAATGCTCATTCAGAGTTTATTGCAGGAATATTAAATAAATATATTCCAAAAGAGACAAAACTTATTTTAAATGGAGATGATTTAATATCATGTCATTTAGCAGAAGAAAATAAAAGAGTATATTTTGGAATAGATAGACTAGATACTGATACAGATGAATGTCAAAACATTGTAAGAGATATAGTTGTATGTCCAAAATGCAATACAAAATTAAAATATGATTATGTCCGTTACAATCATATTGGACGAGCTCATTGTCCAAAGTGTGATTATGGCTCTCCTGAAATAGATTATGAAGTAACAAACCTTGATATACCAGCAAGAAAAATGACATTAATGTATCATGGAAATAAAGAAGAATATGATTTAATAACAGATAATATAATTAATATTTACAACATGTTAGCTGTAATAACATTACTTAGAGAATTTGGAATGCCAGCAGAGCAAATCAATAATACTTTAAAAAAGCAAAAGATTGTTGAAACTAGATATTCAGAAGAAACTATAAATGGAAAAAAGATAATAAATCATTTAGCAAAAGGAATGAACCCAATTGCATGTTCGAGAGTATTTGATTATATAAGAAAAGAACCAGGAAAAAAAGCAGTAATACTTATATTAGATGATTTTCATGATGCACATAATAGCTCAGAAAATATAACATGGCATTATGATACAGATTATGAATTTTTAAATGATAATTCAATAAAGCAAGTAATTACGGCAGGAGCAAGACATTGGGATACTTATATACGATTAGAACTAGCAGGAGTCCCAGAAGAAAAAATAGTTCATACACGAAATGAACTAGACTCAACTAAAAATTTAAATATTAAAGATGTTGATACAGTATTTATTCTTTATGACATATATACTATTCATTTAATGAATCAAATCAAAAAAGACGTAGAAAAAATGGCAAATGAATGTCATGATTAATAACTAAAAGAGAGGAAATTAGAAATGAAAATAGAAACATTGTTTCCTGAATTTTGCAATCTATTTGGAGATATAAGTAATATAAAATATTTAAAGAAATGTCTACCTGAAGCAGAATTTATAGATTCACCAATAGACCAAGAACCAGCATTTGTAAAAGAAGATGTAAACTTAATTTACTTAGGTCCTATGACTGAAAGAACTCAAGAAAAAGTAATAAATAAACTACAGCCTTATAAAGAAAGAATAATTGAATTAATAAATAAAGGTACCGTATTTTTATTTACAGGAAATGCTTTAGAGGTTTTAGGAAAATATATTGAAAATGAAGATGGTAGCAAAATTGAAGGATTAGGCATCTTTGATGTTTACGCCAAAAGAGATATGATGCATAGACATAATAGTTTATGTATCGGAAAGTTTGAAGACATAGAAGTAGTAGGTTTCAAAAGTCAATTTAGTATGATGTATGGAAATAATGATAATTCATATTTCTTAAAGGTAGAAAAGGGGATAGGAATTAATCCTGAAAGTAAGTTAGAAGGAATAAAAGATCATAATTTCTTTGGAACATATCTAACAGGGCCAATCTTGGTATTAAATCCATACTTTACAAAGAAATTATTAAAATTAATGGGAGTAGAAGATACGACATTGGCTTTTGAAGAAAATTGTATTGAAGCATATAAAATTAGATTAGAAGAATTCAAAAGAGTCCCATATCAAAAATAATTAAGCTTAGGAGTTATATAATGTTTGACTTAGAAGAAAATATTAGAGTTAATAATGAACAAATACATAAAATTGAAGACATAGGTAATTCAATTAATATAGAGAGTCTTGAACAGGAATTAAAAGCTCTTGAAAAAGAAACTGAAGATCAGTCTTTTTGGAATGATGCAGAAAGCTCTAGTAAAAAACTTGCTAGGATAACTGAATTAAAAAAGAAAATAACACAATATGCAAATGTGAAAAATGAAATAGAGACTGTCAAAGAAATGTTAGAATTATTGTCAGTAGAACAGGATGATGAGATTGAAAAAGAAATTCAAAAATCCTCGGAAAAGATTGATAAGGATTTAGAAAGTCTTGAGATAGCAACATTATTATCAGGCAAATATGACAAAAATAATGCAATAATAACAATTCACCCAGGAGCAGGAGGAACAGAAGCTCAAGATTGGGCTGAAATGCTTTACAGAATGTATACAAGATGGGGAACAGAGAATGGATTTAAAATAGAAGAATTAGATTATTTAGATGGAGAAGAAGCAGGACTAAAAAGCGTAACGTTCTTAGTTTCAGGTGATTATGCTTATGGATATCTAAAATCTGAGCATGGAGTTCATAGATTAGTAAGAATTTCACCATTTGACAGCGGAGGCAGAAGACACACATCTTTTGCTTCTGTTGAAGTATTACCAGAAATATCGAATGATGCAGATGTATATATTAATCCGGATGATATAAAAATGGATGTATATAGAGCATCTGGAGCCGGTGGACAGCATATAAATAAAACATCATCAGCAGTTAGATTAACACATATTCCAACCGGAATAGTTGTGGCATGTCAAACTGAGAGAAGTCAATTTCAAAATAAAGACACTGCAATGAAAATGCTAAAATCAAAACTTGTAAACTTAAAAGAAAAAGAAAACAAAGAAAAAATAGAAGATCTAAAAGGTATTCAAATGGACATAGCATGGGGAAGCCAGATTCGTTCATATGTTTTTTGCCCATATACATTAGTAAAAGACCATAGAACAGGATACGAAGTAGGTGACGTTCAAAAAGTTATGAACGGTGATTTAAACGATTTTATTTATGCATACTTAAAAAAGCAAGTACATGATTCGTAAAGAAAGGAAAAATATATGATTAGAACAGAAGAAAATCCAGCTTACTTAAATTCATTCTTAGAATACTCATTAGCATATCAAAGAAAATCACCCAACTCAGTAGAGCAATATAATTGTGATTTAGTAATGTTTTTAAGATATATGAAATACCATTTTAAATTAACTGATGAAAAAGATTTCGAACTAATACAAATAAAAGATTTCAGCATTGAAGATTTAAAAAGAATTACTCAAGAAGATATTCATACTTTTATAACATATTTATCAATCAATAGAAGATGTGGTCCTGCAACTTGTGCAAAAAGGATATCAACAATACGAATATTTTTTAAATACCTTACAATAACAACTAATATGATACCGAATAATCCTGCACAGAATCTAGAAACACCTAAATTGAATAAAAGACTGCCTAAATATTTGACATTGGAAGATAGTGAAAAATTACTAAATGTGTCAGCAAATGATGAAGAAAATAAAAATAAAGAAAGAGATTTTGCTATTATCACACTATTCCTAAACTGTGGACTACGTTTGTCAGAATTGATTGGAATTAATATATCAGATATTAAGTTTGATGATTACAGATTAACCGTTATAGGAAAAGGAAATAAAGAAAGAACAATATATCTAAATAAAGCATGTATTGATGCAGTAAATTCATATTTAAGTGTACGTCCTAATAATGCAAAAAAAGATTCTAAAAATTCAGACAAAGCTTTATTTTTAAGTAGTTATAGGCAACGAATAAGTAAGAGAACAGTCGAAAATGTAGTAGCGAGAGAACTTCAAAAAGCCGGACTAGATACGACAAAATATTCAACACATAAATTGCGACACACAGCAGCAACATTAATGTATAAATATGGACAAGTAGACATACGTGCATTGCAAGAATTATTAGGACATCAAAGCATATCAACTACTGAAATTTATACACATGTTGACAATGAACAAGTTAGAAATGCAGTGGAATCAAATCCACTTTCACATCCACAAACATTTATAAAAAATGAGATTTAAACTCAATTAAATCTCATTTTCATTTTACTATTTTGTTTCTTCTTCAATAATTTTTTCAGCCTTGCCAACTTGATTTAAAACATATATATCATCATATATTTCAATTAATTGACTTATTGTTAATATTGCACCTGTAAATCTAATTAAAATTTCTGTTGAAGCAAAAGGTTTTAAAATAAGTACAACACCTAAAATTGCTGATAAAATTGACATGAAAAGCATGATTCCCCAATTAACACCTCTATAATCTTTGATATTAACTGCAATTTGAAGCTTTATAATGCTTTCAAATACAATCCATACACCAACAATTATAGCAAGAGATTGAGTAACAACATTTACATTGCATACAATAGTGAATCCAGCAATGATGTATACTATAGCTTGAGCTAATTCAAAGCTAAAAAATCTGTATTCATCTTTCATTGAGAAATAAGAGATGAAATGCAAAATACCATCAACAACTAAAATATATCCAAAAAACATAAGTAGTATATTAACAGTTCCTATAGGTCTAGTAACCATAAATACAGAAAGAACTAAAAGCAATATAGATATAAATATAGATGTTCTAACAATCTTTTTAATGTAATCTACCATGACAAATCCTCCTTTGTTAAAATATATAAATATCATACCATAACAAATTTTATTTGTTAAGTCTTTTTATAATTTTGGGGTCAAGTTTTTTTCCCTAGTTAGTATAAACTTTTAGTAGGGAAATAAAATAAGTTATGTAAATTAAGTATAGAAAAAGAGATACCAATTTGATAGAATATTTTTACAACAAAAAAACAAATATTCAAAGGAGGTATCTCTTATGTATTCAATTATACAAAAGATTTATGAGAAAAACAACAAAATTTTAAAAGAAGGATTAAAAAATGTTTTAAATGGTGCAGATGTAAGTTATCTAACAGGTGCAATAAAAGACTTTACAGATATTTTAGGTAAAGAACTTTTTTCTGAAATAGTGACACAAATAGAAAATTTAGTATTTGAGGATTCAAAAAGAAAAAATCAATATGAGTCAGTAAGATTTGCCGAAAAAAGTTTAATAACAAGAAATGGTAAAACAAAATTTGAAAGAAGATATTATAAAGACAATGAAACAGGTGAAAATATATGTTTAACAGATAGAGTTTTAGGGTTAGAAACAGGTGAAAGAATAGATAAAAAAGTAAAATCAGAAGTAATTAGAAAAGCCAATGGTCAGGAATTGAGGCCAATGATATATACAAAGATAAATTAACAGGATGTTGTCAGGAAGGTCAAGTTCATCATACGCTATCAGAAAGAATGAGTACAGACGCAAAAGTATGGTGTGAAAATGGAATAGATGAAATGAGTCAATTGCGAGCATTTACACAAAATGGAGGAGATATTTATCAAAAAATAATAGATATATCAATAGCTGAGAAAAGAGAAAAGAAAATTCAAGAATTAGAAAAAAGGATAAGAAAAAAAGCGAATAAAAAATTATTTGGAACAACAGGAGTAAAAATACCAATTTCAAAAGCTAGAGATGAATTGTATTATGAGTTAAAAAATATTTGGTATGGAAATGCTGTATAAGTATTGATAGACAAAGGAAAATATGATATTTTAAAAATAGCCTATAATTAGGTTTATTAAGTGAACCTAAAAATATAGAAAAACAAAGATAAAAATATAAAATTAAATTGGAACCTCGAAAATCAACAAATAAAATAACTTTAAGATTTTGATGAAGAGAAATCCTACAAAAAATTTATGCTATCTTATATATAATTAATTATTGAAACTGTAATATATATATAATATAATTATATTATTCGAATTTAACTGGAAGCAGAAGGGAGTATTTTATGGAAAACATTGAAGAATATAAATCTCAATTGAGAGAAAAATATTCTATTAATGGAGAGGACGGCACAGTATACTATTGTAGAAGTGCAAGAAAATTATTACGGAGACTTAACAACCCCCATACTCTAATACTAACAGTTGGAGTTCAGGGAGCTGGAAAGACAACTTTTTGTCAAAAAAATTTGAGTGAATATGCCCGAATTAATATAGACGAAATGTTGTTGGATTATGTAAGAACTCACAACGAATTGGTTACCCCAGAAATAAATCGAGAATTAAATATTCTTTTTTATAAAAGAATTGGAAGAGCTTTATGGTTTGGTTCTGTAATTGTAGAAGCTAATTTTGTTTCTACAAAGATTAGATATAATATTATCAATGAGTTTCGTGAAAGTTGTAATAAAATTGTTTTATTAGTTTTTAATCCTCCTAAAAGCACTATTATTTCACATATTAGACAAGATTTGGTTAGAAGATTGAGACCAGGACTTTGGGAGGATGTAGATAAAGAATATGATTACTTAAACTTTCAAATTCAAAATAATATTTTGTCAATCGGGGTTGATGAGGTGATTTTTATTGAATAATTGTGAAAGGAACTGTATGACAATGCAGTTCTTTTCACAATTTAAATAAGAAATCATTTTACACTATTATTTATAATCAATAGTTGAATTAAATGCAATATTATGATATAAAATTTATATATTGACAAAAAAATTGAAGTTAAAAATATTTTATAAAAGTTATTATTAAAAAAGAAATAGAAAATGAAAGTTTAGAAATAAGATATAAATTATTAAGATTTCTTTTGTTAGATTGTATATTGAATAGATATTACTATACAAGTATATTGAGAGCTATGAAAGAGTTTAAATATATTTCAAAATTGAGCCTTTGGATTAGTGATTTTTTTATCATTTTTCTTTAGTTGAATCCTTGAAATATATGGAATATGGTTAGGATTTATTATTTCTAATACTATTATGAATATATTGCTTAATAAAAGAATGAAGAAATTTGCTGGAGAAGAGCAGCTTAAAATCAACGAAAATATAGAAAGGAATAATGTATAAAAATGATTATTTCAATAGATTTAGATGGAACACTTTTAAACAGTAATAAAGAAGTTCCAAAAAGTACAGTTGAATATTTGAAAAATTTGAGTAAAAGAGGGGAGATTATAGTACTTAATTCAGGTAGAACTATCAATAGTGTATTAAACGTTACAAAATCTACATCATTTGCCAACTTCATTATAGGAGATACAGGAGCAGTTATTTATGAAGTTAAAGATAAAAAAATATTAAAAACAAGAGGAATAGATTTATATATTGGAAAAGAAATATTCAACTTAGTAAAAGATCAATGTAAAGAATTTTCTGTTTTTACTTCTAGTGAGATATTCTATAAGTACTACAATTCAAAAGAAATAAAAGAAAAGAATGGTATTGAAATTTCTGATTATAATTACATAATAAATAATAATACAGACATAACTCATATGTCTTTTGTTCAAAAAAATCAAAGTAGGGTAGATGATTTAGCAGAAAAATTACAATCAAAATTTAAACAATTAAATATTTTTTCTATGATTGATTCTTTTGGAACCGAAAAATGGATAGAAATTATAAATAAAGAAGCAGGGAAATTCAATTCGGTTCTTTGTTTAGCAAATATGTTAGGAATTAATCAAAATAATATTATATCTTTTGGAGATGCAATAAATGACTTAGAAATGATAAAAAATAGTGGCATAGGTGTAGCTATGAAAAATGCTGTTCCAAAGCTTAAAGAGAATGCCACGTATATTACAGAATTTGATAATAATAATCTTGGAGTAGAAAAATGGCTTAGAAAATATTATAAGGAATGATGTCTTAAAAGGAGGATATAAAATGTTTAGTAATTTAAGTGAGGAGAAAAAAGAAGAAAAATTTAATGGATTAATTTATTTTGCATCAAAGATTAATAATAAAGGTTTAAAAAACGCATGCCTAAATATACTTAATGATTATAAGGAAGAACTATTTTGTAAAGCTGCTGGTCATGATGGTATAGAAATGAAGAAGTATACTAAAACTCATCAATGCTTTGATGGTGGGTTATTAGATCACATATATAATGTGACTAAAATTGCATATGATGTAGGGCGTAATTATGAGAAACAAGTTGATTTAGATTTAATATTATTTGGAGCAATATTACATGATATAGGTAAAACAAAAATATCTGATAACTGGAATGAAAAAAGTGAAATAAAATCAAATCTAAATTATTCATACTTATTAGTTGATCATGTGTATATAGGAGAAAAAATTGTAGAAGATTATTTAGATAAAGAAAATATATCTGAAAAATTTAAATATCAAGCACTACATATGATTGCCACACATATGGATACAATGAATAAACATATGGCTGAAACATATATAGTAAGCTATGCAGATTCAATAGACGCAGATGTAGAAAATATTATTAGCTATCCAAGAAATGCTATTAATCCAATTTATAATCAATATTACTATGAAAGTGAAAATCCAAATAAATAAGTATATTAGCTTTTATTTTTTATAATTAATTATATTCTTATTTTTATTTATAATGGATAATGATAGAAAATATAAAAAAATAGGAGGATTAAAATGAAATATTTTGTTTTTGATTTAGGTGGAGTACTTTCAGTCCCAATGATGACAAAAAAACTATATGATGAAATTAAGTGGAATATTCCATTTGAAAAATTTCAAGAAATATATATTAATAATAATGAATTTTATCAAGATACAATAGATACAATAAATTATTTGAAGACATTAGGATATAAAGTGTGCTTACTTTCTAATTTAAAAGAAATAGATTATGAAAAATTAAAGCAAAACTTTGACACATCTATTTTTGACAAAATGTTTTTATCATTTGAATTAGATATGTTAAAGCCTTATGACGATATTTATCAATATGTAATAAGTATATTAGACACTAAACCACAAAACATATACTTTTTTGATGATAATAGGGAAAATGTAGAAGGAGCCATTAGAAATGGTATAACTGCATTTCAATCTACTGGATTAAATATAAAAGAAAAAGTCTTAAAAATTCTTAATAGGTCTAATTAGACAAGTTATTACAAAAAACTATATAATAATTATTTTATTTAAATAGAATATGTGATATTATATAGATAATTAAGTTATTTTTAAGGGGGCAAAAAAGTATGAATAGATATATAAAAAAATAAATAAAAAAGCCTTAGTTTTATTTTCAGGAGGAAAAGATTCTTTACTAGTTACATTAAAATTATTAGATAAAGGATATAAAGTTTATTTAGTAACTTATGAAAATGGATGTGGATTAAAACCTGAAAATGTAAATAGTACTATTGATAGAATATCGGAGCATTATAAGAATAATATTGTTAATTTAGGTATTAAGAATGTTTCAGGTATTTTTAGAGAATTCATATATCCTTTTTATAACTATAAAAATAGTTTTATAGAAAAAGAATATGGAAATATTACTATTTCACAATTTAATTGTTTAAGCTGTAGATTAAGTATGTATATAGCTAGTATTATTTTATGTAAAAATTATAATATTAATGAAGTGTTTGACGGTGCAAGAAAAAGCCAGCTATTTGTTATAGAACAAACAGAAATGTTAAAAGAATTTAAAGCACTATTTAATAATTATAATCTTTCAATATTTTATCCATTGGAAAATCAAGATGATGATTGGAAAGTAAAAAACGAACTATTAATTAGAGGAATAGTACAATAATCCATAGGTTCAACAGTTACAATGCCATCTTCAACCGATTTTACTAAAATTGTAGTTTCTTTTGGACTTACTGTCCGAAATATGATTGAATTCTTGTCATAGTCACAAATTTTTTTAAAGTAAACAGTAGTTGTTTTAGCCATAATAGCTTCCTCCTTTAAAATGACTAATCACAAATAATTACTATTACATTATATAATAAATTAATATAAATTGCAAATTGGCTCAAAACTTAAGATATGATAATATAATCACCCAAAAGCTGTCAATAGTTTTTGATTAGTTCACCCTAAAAATAATATTTTAACTTGTGACTTGTTCACCCTTGAAAAAGTCACAAGTTATGTTGTATAATAAAAATATAAAAGTTCTCAAGCCGATAATCTTTCGTTTTTTAAACAATTGTAATAAACAAATTGTTGTATAATTGTTTCCACAGATTCGTTTGATTTGAGGCTTTTTTTATCTGTTTGAATAAGAGGAATAACTTTATACCATTTATTATTAAAACGTACTCTTAAGCCTATTCTCTTGCTTATACATAGCTCTACTTTCTTTTTGTGCAATATTTCTTTTGTATCTATTACGAATGTTATTCCTTTATGACTAATACAATTGCTAACGTCAACACTTCTAGTATATTTTACTAATAATGAATAATCTAGATTAATATATGGTGGCAACTCCATAAATGATGATTTTTCTTCTCTTGGAGCAATTCCAAATTTCTTATTGTATTTTGAAATGTAACTTTTTAAAAATTCATTTGCTCCTTCAATGTCTGAAATATTATGACGTCTAAATTCTGTTCTAAGCCTGTCGTGTAATGTGTTCCAAAGTCTTTCAATTCTGCCTTTTGCCTGTGATGATCCAGCATGAATTAAGTCTACACCTAAGTCTTGCATCATTCTTCCATATTGAGTGGTTGGTTTTGTAATTCCTGCAAGTTGCTCTTAAATGCTAAGGTGATTATCTTTTGGAAAGAATATACTCGAACCGTCTGCATAAAGAGCAAGTGGAACTCCAAAGTTTTTTATTGTCTGTCTTGTGACTTCTAGATATCCATGCATACATTCATTTTCACACATATATAGCCCTGTAATTTGATGAGTTGCATCATCGATGAAACCATGTAAGCAATACTCTTTATCATCATTATAAAAAAATCTATGAGGGGTACCGTCAACTTGTAATAATTCACCAGATGAAGCACGTTCTTGACGTCTGTTGTGAGCCTTAGCTTTTTTATGTTTTCTAGGGCTTTTTGCACCTTTTGATTTTAAAAATTTGTATAAAGCAGTATAACTAATCTTAATATTATAGTCTTCTTACAAAATCTCTTGAAAATGGATAAAATTACATTCTTCTAGCTCTGGTATGTTCCAAATTATCCAGATTTTACTTTTAATTTCTGCACTTATAGTGTGTTTGGGTTGCTTTCCACAATTTCCATACATCATGGATGAAGCGCCTATTTTTTTATACCTCGCTTTCAATTTTTTTACATAACGCTCTGAAAAACCTAACCTACTTGCGGCAACTTTAATTGTCATTGTACCGTTAATGCAAGATTCAATTACTGCTTTTTTTAATTCTTCTTTATTATTCATAAAAGTTCTCATGCCTCCATTGTATCATAAGGGTGAACTTTTCATAAAATAATTTTACAGGGTGATCTTATCACAAGTTATTCATATTTTTTCCTATGAGTAATTGACTTTTTGACGGTTTAGATATAAAATAGATTAGTTGGTTACAACAAAAAGTCGAAGGAGGAAGAAATGGAACAAGAAGAAAACATACTTGGAACAGAAAAAGTAGGAAAATTAATCAGAGCATTCTCAATACCTTGTATAATATCAATGTTGGTAAACTCATTATATAATATAGTAGACCAAATATTCATTGGACAAGGTGTAGGATATCTAGGAAATGGAGCAACAAACGTAGTATTTCCTCTAGTTATGATAGGATTAGCATTTTCTCTAATGTTTGGTGATGGTGCATCAGCATACCTAAGCTTAAAGTTAGGAGAAAAGAAGAAAAAAGAAGCAGAACAAGGAATAGGAAATGGAATAGTAATCTCTAGCATAGTATCAGTATTATTTAGCGTAATTACATTAATATTTTTACAACAATTCCTTACAATATTTGGTTGCACAGATAATTTAAGAGAACTTGCAACAACTTATGGAATGATAATAGCAATAGGATTTCCTTTCTCAATGATAGGAACAACATTAAACTCAATAATAAGAGCTGATGGAAGTCCTAAATATGCAATGACAAGTATGGTAGCAGGAGCCGTATTAAATACAATACTAGATCCAATATTCATATTTGTATTTCATAAAGGTGTTGCAGGAGCAGCAATTGCAACAGTTATAAGCCAGATAGTTACTTTTATATTAAATATAATTTATATAAAGAAATTTAAATCAATAAAAATTACTAAAGAATGTTTTAAACTAAAAGCAAGTGTTTGCAAAAGAATAGCCATGCTTGGAATTAGTAGTTTTATAACTCAGATGAGTATAGTATGTGTTATGACTGCTGAAAATAATTTACTTGGAAAATATGGTGCTAGCAGTAAATATGGAGCAGAAATACCAATTACAGTACTTGGTATTGTAATGAAAATAAATCAGATATTGAACAGCATTATTATTGGAATAGCTGCTGGAAGTCAGCCTATATTAGGATATAACTATGGAGCTGAAAGATTTGATAGAGTAAAACAAACTTTAAAAATTGTATTAGGCTCAAGTCTTGTAATAAGTACAATTGCCTTTATACTATTTCAAACAATTCCGGATAAATTAATTTTAATATTTGGTAGTGGTGATGCAAATTATATCGAATTTGCATGTACAGCCTTTAGAACATATTTATTATTATGTATATGCAATGGTGTACAAATTCCTTCTGGAATATTCTTTCAAGCTATTGGAAAAAGTACAAAAAGTGCAATACTTTCACTATCAAGACAAATTATTATACTAATCCCGGCAATGATAATTTTAAGCTCAATATATGGAATAATAGGTGTATTAGTTGCAGGACCAGTCGCTGACGGAATAGCTTTCGTATTAGCAGTAATATTATTAAGTGTTGAAGTTCATCAATTAAAGCCAAATTCAAAACAAATACAAGAACATACTTCAAAAATTAAAAATGAGAAAGAGAACAATTCAAATGTAATAATAACAATTGCAAGGGAATATGGATCAGGCGGAAGATATATTGGAAAATTAGTTGCAGAAAAATTAGGAATCAAACTATATGATAAAAACATAATTGAACTAATGTCTGAAAGTACAGGCCTTTCATCAGAATACATAAAAGACAATGAACAAAAAAGAACGATATTTGATAACTTTAATCAAGGATACTATGCTGGATTAAATAACTCAGATGATTTGTTTATAAAAGAATCAAAATTAATAGAAGAAATTGCAGAACAAGGATCTTGCGTAATAGTTGGAAGATGTGCTAATTACATACTAAAAGACAGAAAAAATGTAATTACGATATTTATAAATAATAGTCTTGAAAATAAAATAGAAAGAGCTACAAAATTTTATGGCTTTGACAAAGAAAAAGCTGAAAAAGAAATAACGAGAATAAACAAATTACGTGCAAATCACTATGAATACTATACTGAACAAACATGGAATGATCCATCAAACTATGATATATGTATAAATAGCGATGCCATTGGCATAGACAATGCAGTTAATTTAATATGTGATTTCGTAAAAAATTATAACTAGAATGTGAGCATTTAGCTCACATTTTTTATCTAAGACGATATTAAGGAAATAATAAGATGAGTAAAATTTTTAAAAGGATGATAAAATAATTGTACATAGAATTGTAGAAATAAAATAGGAACTTTCTATTGAACGAGAATAAAATGAAGATAATTATATATAAATGAAGTTCTTATATAAAAAGCCGAGAGGGAGTAGGGGGAGTATAAAGCAAAAATTATTTATAATATAATAATACAAATACAAAATTAAGTAAATAAAATTAAAAAATAATTTACTTAAAAGATTGTTAATAATTTTAAAATTATAATAAAAAGAAATTTAATGAAAAAATAATCACATAAAACAATTTTTTTATAATTAAAATTTATACAATAATTTGAACTTAGATTTTGTGCAAAATTTTATATAAAATTTAAAACCAAACATTTTTTTGTTTAACTTTCACAAAAATAAAATTATTCTTTTTAATATTTAAAATTAGTAGTTTATTAAAAATTAAATTCATATATCATAAAAAAATCTATTAGAATTATAATTTGCAACCTAAAATAAATCATAAATATAGATGCATAAAAATCGATTTTAAGACATTTTTATATTTAATTAAACAAGTTATATGTTTATGATTAGATATGCTAATTTATGAATCTAGTGTTTATTATATAATTTTTAGTAAAATGCCTGAAAATCAGCATTTTACTAAAAATGCTCGAAAAAGGCTAAAAAAGTGACGCACGAGAATCGTTTTTAAGGCGTTTTTATTTTTTAGGCATATAACTTGTTGTTTGAATAATTGAGCAAAATACTGAAATCTGGGGATTTGTGATATTTGGATAAAAATAATCTAAAGTTATATAAATTTTTTTTAATATGTGGTTACAATAATGAAAAAATCCAACCAAGAATAATTAAAAATAATGAGGCTTCAGAATCAAATTTAAGAGAGTTTTATAAGAAAGTAATATAGTTTGTTGTTAGGATAAATAGCTTAAATACTAGTAATAGCAAGGAATTGCAAGATTTTGCGGGTAGGACCATATATGTATGGTTTTATATTTTGTTCCTACTCCTTTTTGCATGAAACTTTGATTTCACGCAGCTTGCTATTCTACTTATTACTTTATAAATTCAATTTACCCCTACTCTCTCAATATAAATAATGTATTTTTATATTAACTATTGTAAGTATATTATAATAATAAATTTAAAATGTCAATACCTATTTAAGCATTTAAAAAATATTTTCTATTACTATCTATATATGATTTATTTAAGTGATATTTATTTAAATAATAAAAAATTCTTACATCTAAACTTAAATGAGTTAAATTATCATATACAGACTTTGCTTCATCTTCAGTAGTATAGCAAAAACAGCCAATAAATGTATTATCTCTATAACAAGAAATAACATATAAATCAAGCTTTAGTTTTTTGCTTTCATTTAAAACGCATAAGTCTCTAACATCAACTATCATTATATATACAATACCCTCCCTCCTTAAAAATATGTAATACATTATACGATATTATGTAAATAAAGTCAAATGTTGTCAAAAAGATAAAAATTTGAAACAAATATGAAATAAAAAATTGATATAATAAAAAAAAGGAGAAATAAAATGGAATACGCATTAATATTTGTTATAATAATTTTAATAATTGATAGATTAGTAAATAAAAAGGATAATAAACAAGAAGGATCCAACACCCCCAATGCAGTAAACTACTCTTCCCTATATTCTAAAAAAGAATATTTACTAACACAAGAAGAGCTTAAACTATATAAGTTATTAAAGGATATATGTAGAAACAATAATCTAAATTTATTCTGTCAAGTATCTTTATACGAATTGGTCAAAGCAAAAGATTATAAAGACTTTAACAAAATAAAAGCCAAAACAATAGATTACGTTATAACAGATACAAATTGTAAAATAAAAATATGTATTGAATTGGATGATCCAACACATATAAAACAAGAACGTATTGAAAGAGATAAATTTATTAATACACTATTTAAAGAATTAGATATAAAACTTTTAAGAATACCTGTACAAAAATGGTATGATATAAAACAATTAGAAGAAAAAATAAAAGAGAGCTTATAACTCTCTTTTTAAATTATATTGTTTATACTGACAGTGACCTAATACTTCAGTATCATAATTTGAAGAATAAATAGGCTTAATTTGATTTAAATTATATCTATCATATATTTTCTTTTCCATAATATCAAAATCGCTTAAATTATGATTTACGATGATTTCTGGCTTAGTTAAATTACGACTAAACTGATAAGCTTTCAAACCTCTAAGTCTCGTATCTTTGTTATCTTTAGTCATATATTTTACAATATATGCTCCAATATTATCTACATGTTCAATAGCATTAATATATACAAAGCCATTTCCCCACAAATTTTGCAATTCATTTTGAGGGATATAAGGAATATTTAAAAGTACGTGATAATGTACTGCTCCCCTCTTTTGAAATTCAATAACAGCAAGATACTTTAAATCAGGTTTATAACTATTACGCAGTTTTCGAATAAATGCTTTAAATAAGACATTACAAAGTTTAACATCAGTCATATTTTCAGCAAATGTAAGTGTTAAAAACTTATCGTATTTATTATCAAAATTACAACACGCTAATCTTCTTATTGTGTCACGTCTTTTTTGATTAGTATTAGCATAATGTTTTTGTTTTATTTCTTCATCAGTATTTGAATGATCACGATAACCACCAGAACCATGATTATAATATTTATAGTCATATACTTCTATAATATTGCCAGTAATTATATATTTTTTAAGACCCATATAACTACCCCCATATAAAATTTAATGTTCTTATTTACAACTATAATTAAATTAAATAAGAAAGCTGAGCTTTCTTGTCTCAAGCGCCGACGGCTGTCCGCACCCTACGGGCTACCCGACGAGCTGACGCTCGCATACATTAATAAGCAAACCACGCTTATACATAAGCTTGTAATTTACAAAGCAAATTACAAGCTTAATGTATATTAAGCATTGGTATTTTCTTAAGGATCCACATTGTAAGCTTATAAATTTTATCAAAATTTATAAGTATAATTAAAACAGGAATTACAATTGTAATTGTTGCAGGTCTTATAAAAAAACCTAATAAACTCAAATTGTCAAAAATTAAATCTATAAAATTATTCAAACTATTAGTCAAACCTTCAGGAAATTGAGGCAAATTGATCCAACTAAAAACAGTAAACAATAAAGTTTTTAATAAATTTAAAATTAATTGTATAATCAATTCTTAAACACCTCCTCAATTTTTCTACGAGCCAAATTAATTAATTCAAAAATAATAACAGCGTCAACACCAATAAGATAAATATCATGAATATTTTTAAAAACATCATTATCCAATAAACTATTTAAATTATAATCATATTTAGTTATTAATTTAGTACCAGAAAAAGGTTCATTAATATCTGGTATATGAAAAACAGGTTCAGAAAAATTAATATCTAAAATCTTATTTAAAATATCAATTATAATATCAAACGGAGTCCATAAAAAGCCTAATCTATCAGAAAACCAGTTTTTTAAATCCGAAAAATATGTATCAAAAAAGCCATCTTCAGGAACGAATAAACTTTTTAAACCATCTAAAATAAGCTCAACAAGCTTTTTACCGAAAAAATTATCTGAAAAAGGATTAATAAAGCTTAAAATATCACCAATTTTCTCAAAAATATTTTTTGAAGTCTCATGTTGCTTTTTTATCTCTTCTGTTTGATTATTAATAGCAGTAGTTTGATCTTTAATTGTATTTTGAGTCTCTTTATTGCTATTATCAATTTGTTCACCAATTTTATTAAATTCATCTTTATAATCTGGTTCAGTAGGATTACTTGGATTATCACCGACCACTAGTTGTAAAATCAACTAGACTATTATAAAATTTTGAAACATTATATTCATTATTATTAACTGTATATGTAAGCCTTAGTTCATAATTTTTATTTTTTTCTATACTATAACTAACACCAACCTTATCCCATGGAATAACATAACCTATCTGAGAAAAAGGATCTGATTCATCAAGTCTCTGTGTATAATCAGAAAAATCAGATAAATGTATATTAAACAACTCATCTTGAGTTTCTGTTTTATGTAAAGAAACATAACACAAAGATGAAGGAATATCATATATACATACCGCCATACTTGCATTTAAATTTTGTAATTGTGAAGTTGTATTAGCAATATAAGGTTTCTTATTCGTTGAAAAAACAGTCTTTGAATCATTTGAGCAATGATAAACTATATCAGTATCATAATTCGTCGCAAAAGGAAAAGTAAAAGTACGATTATCTGAATCATATTTTGCATAGAGACGTAACTCAGAATAATCTGAACCATCTGCCATAAAATTCTGAGGATAATCCTCAACAGATAAAATATATTTACAATTATTTGCAACAGACCAAGAACTAGAACAATACAATCTCAATTTAAATAAATAATAATCATCAGTATAAGTCTTATAATCAGAGACAAGCTCAACTTTACTAAGTGCAGACTTAGCAACCGAAAAAGTAATATATGTATTGTTTAAAATATGATAATAAACAAAATAATAATAACTACCAGATACAACCTCATCACTATTTTGAACAGTAGATTCAAAAGAACTTATATTATCATCTTTGTCAGATTCAAAAGTATACAAATAATCAAAATCATTAGACGGTTGACTAGCAGCAAAAACAGAAACACTAAAGCAAAATAAAAATATAATAATAGATATAGTTATAAATATTTTTCGTATTTTATTCATTAATATTATTACCTTCTACTTTCTAATTAAATTTTTAACATAACAGTAAATAAAAAACGTTGAAAATAAAAAAGTTAAAAGTGAAAATCCCAAATTTGTTAAAGTAAACAAATTCAAAATTCCTGTGTTTTGTTCATCTTGATTATGTATAATTGTTTGCAAATAATTTCTATAATCATAGTCATAATAAGCTTGGGGACTAGTTATTTCCAATAAATTATCAGAATTATTTGTATTAACGTCATTATTAAAAACTACATTCATAATAACCCCCTATCTACATATATTTTTTAGGAAACGCAAATTTAAGAAACATTTGAACAAGCATTTCAGCTAAATAAAATATAATGCCAAGTGGCAACGCATTTTTTATTACCGTTGTAATTAAATCAATAAAGTTTTGATAATCAAATGTCATTTCGTTTTACCTCCATTTAAAACATTAATATTAAAATTAGAATATGAATTATAAATATCTTGTCTAGAAACTCCTTGCCATTCAGTACGATACCTCCTCATTTTAGCAAATGTATCATAACAATTATAAAGTTTAGGAGTATGAAACCATAAACATTTTGCTAAAATATCAGCATTAAGTTTACCATTTTCTTCAGTAGCAGTTTTACCATTAATAACAGTATTAAACTGTATACAAGATAAATAATTTTTACATAAAACAACAGTATCAATTTGTTCTCGCAAAGGTTTTGCAAGACGCATAAAGACTTGCGATGTACCAACAATATGTTTTCGTTGTTTTCTTTGCTGAGAAACTTCTACCATAATTTCAATTGGTATATTTTTACTTTCAAGTGAATTAAACTCAAGATGAATTTCATCAATTAAATAAAGAACCCCTTGTTCACCATTTGAAAGATACTTAATACAGTTTAAACCATCATATTCAATAACAATTTTAATATCTTGAAATATAGTAATTTCGGAACGAGTTTGACCACCACTTGTAATATTCAAAACTTTACGTACAAGCGAATTATCTTTAATTTTATAATAACAAACTTCACTCATACTTTGAGAAATTTGATTGAAAACATAATAGCAATTAAACTCTAAACCGATCAATAGCAACATTAGAGCAAAAAACACAATTATTATATGTTTTATTAACTTTTAAACAATATTGAACAGCTGACAAAGTTTTACCTGCCCCCTGCTCAGCACAAAAAACTAATAAGCCACAAGGATCAAAAAAATTAGGGTGCGTTTTAGCAAATTTACGTCTAAAGTTAAAAACATTAAATATATTAAAAGGATTATGAGAACCACTCAAAAAATATTTATCCATTTCGCTTCTCCTCTTTCATAGAAGAAATTTTTTCATATAAACGAATTAAATAACATGATACATCTTTACGTTTAGAACGATAATTAGAATCAGCAGAATCAAATAAACTACAAAGTTCATCTAATAATATAAATTGCAAAACAGTCAACTCTTTTTCAGTAAATTTATTATTCATTTATTTTTCCTCCTAATAATAAAATTAGGGGTATAAAACCCCTATAATTAAAATGAAATCTTGCCTCTAGTAACAGCATTAGTAAATATTTGTTTTAACTTACGAGCACCAAACCACATTAAAACAAAAGCCATACCGACACCGATTATAGCAGCTAAAATTGAAACTAATTGTGATGGTGTTATAGAACTTACAAGAGCGTCTTGTAAAGGTTTTATAACTGTTGCAACGTCAGAAGCACTATTCATAAAAACACCTCCTTCAATAAAATTAATTTTATAATAATCACAACTGTGAATATTAACTAGATTAAATATCTTACTTTGTCACCATTAATTTCAAATGGAATTTTAACAACAGAAAGTAATTTATTATTTTCTATAAAGTGAGTATACTTATCAGAAGTTGTAAAAACTGATATGTTAGAGATATAAACACCATTAGAAACAGGAGATTTTCTAGGCTTTGTAATAAATTCTAATACATAACAATCTTTATTTGACTTGGATGTAAAAGCCCTATAACCAACAAAAATTAATTCTTCTTCCATAAAACAGAACCCCCCTTTCTTAAAATTAAAATAATGAAAATTCAGAAAACATAAAAAAAATACTAACAATAGTTAGTATATTACATAATAAAATATGAAAAAATATTAAATTGAAATTAAAAAATAAAGAAAATAAAAATGCCAATTAGCTTTGATTTCACGCAACTTGTCATTTCATTTATAATTGATAGAATATAGCTTATCCCTACTCTTTCAATATAAATAATGTACTTTTATATTAACTGTTGCTAGTATATTATACTAATAAGTTTAAAATGTCAATAAATATTCTCCCCATTCTTCTTATATTATTTAATAAAAATTTATAAGAACCAGAATTAAATTTCTGATTCTTATTTTTGTAATTTATATTTATTTTTAAAGTTTAAATATATTTTTTAATTTCTCAACTAATTCTTCATTATTTTTAGTATTCATCATTTGATTTAATAAATCTTCAGTTATTTCTGATTGAGGTCTAGATGATAATGCTTTTCTTAGAGCATATACAGTTTCTAACTCATCTTTAGAAAGAAGTAGATCCTCCCTCCTCGTTCCAGATTTATTAATATCAATAGCTGGGAATATGCGTTTTTCCGAAAGACTTCTATCAAGTACAACTTCCATGTTACCTGTACCCTTAAACTCTTCAAATATAACCTCATCCATCCTACTTCCTGTATCAACTAGTGCAGTAGCAAGTATAGTTAAACTTCCTCCATTTTCAATATTTCTTGCTGCTCCAAAAAATTTTTTAGGCTTATGTAATGCTGCCGGATCAAGACCTCCTGATAATGTTCTTCCTGATGCGGGTATTGTTAAGTTATAAGCTCTTGCAAGTCTTGTAATACTATCTAATAAAATAACTACATCCTTTTTTTGCTCTATAAGCCTTTTAGCACGTTCTAGAACCATTTCAGCAACTTTTACATGATGTTCAGGAAGTTCATCAAAAGTAGAATAAATAACATCTCCCTTAATTGATCTTCTCATGTCAGTTACTTCCTCTGGCCTTTCATCAATAAGGAGGACAATTAATTCTATCTCAGGATTATTAAAAGTAATACTATGGGCAATTTTCTTAAGTAATGTTGTCTTTCCAACCTTAGGAGGAGCAACGATCATTCCTCTCTGTCCTTTTCCAATAGGGCAAATTAAATCAATCATTCTCATAGCATATTCATCCGAAGTTGTTTCCATTTTAATTTTCTCATTAGGATATATAGGAATAAGTTCATCGAACTTTCTTCTTCTATACGCCAATTCTGGAGCTTGTCCGTTAACTTCTCCAACAAAGATTAATGCAGGAAATTTCTCTCCTTCTTTAGGATTTCGTGCAATACCTTTTATTTTATCACCATTATCTAGTTTAAATCTTCTAATTTGTATAGGTGATATGTATATATCATCTTGAGTTGATAAATAATTTTTTCCTCTTAAAAATCCATATCCATCAGGTAGTATTTCCAATATACCTTCTGCAATTCTATCTCCAGCACTTAAAGTATATCCGTCTACCACTTTTACTTCTTGAACTATGTTAGCATTTTCTTTTTCTGATTCTGTTATTTCTTCTTTAGCTTTCTCAGCACGTGCAGAAACATTAGTCTCAGTATTATCAGATTTCTCCTTCTCATCATCCATTCTTTCAGCATTATTTAATTGCTCTATAAGTTCATCTCTTTTAAACTTTGACACACCTTTGATTCCTTTTTCTTTAGCTAATTGCCTTAATTCAACTAGTGTAAAATCTTCTAAATTCATAAATTTGTCCTTTCTCTTTAATTTTATAATTAGTTATTGGAATAAAATAGATTGTAAATATTCTTGAATATAATAAAAAAATTATACATAAAATAATTTTATCACAATATGGTTTATTTTGTCAATACATATAAGTACAAAAAAATAAGCCATAAACACTATGAAATAGTATTTAAGCTTATTTAGTTATATCTATATAAACTCTTTCATTAGGCAAATACATATCTAATTTGTCTCGAGCAATTCCTTCTATGAAATTAGTTGAATTTAAACTTTCTAAAGTTTCATTTAATTCAGTTTGGTTTTGTGTTGCTTGTTCAATCTGGTTAGCATATTCTTCTGTTTCTTTGGCATAAGTATTAAGTAATTTTTGCTGAGAAACTAGAGTATATACAACATATACAGATATAGCAAGAAGCAATATACGTTTTAAAATAATCTTCATTTTAACTCCTCAAAATCATCTATATATTATTTCTACAAAATTATGAAAAATCCTTCTTTTTATGAAAAGATATTTTAGAATTCGACATATTTTTCTTCTTAGTTTTCCTTTTAATTTGTCTTAAATTTATAAGGATGAAATAGATCGGTTTTTTCACAATTCTAAAAATCGGCATAAAAATAACTTCTTTAAAAAACAATAATATTCGGACATTGATTTTTACAAAATATTTACTAATCGTTAATCCATATATTAAAACTCCTGTTATTATTCCTATAAATATATAACTACGTAATTCGCCATAGCTAAATTTGAAGATTTCCCATATAATAAATATACCTACTACTATCCAAAAGCAAAAATCCTCTATATACGTTATCGTATTTGGTGTTTTTATTGATTTTCTTAAAACTCTAAAAAAATCAAAAAAAAGACTTATTAGCATACCAGATGCAACATACATAATAAAAAGTCCTAACTGAGTATTATTTATAAAACTTGTCAATCTTTAAGACTCCTTTATTTAAATATTTTTCCTAACAAACTGCCACCAGTAGATTTATGAGCTTGTTTTTCACTGTAACTGAGATTATATATATTTCCTTCAACAACAACTTCACTTGTATCAATACTAAGTTTATTTATTCTCAAATCATCTCCTTTAACAGTAAGCATCCCTAAATCAGTTTCCAAGATTACAATTTGATCATCAAAGCTTAATACATCATTTACTCCTGAAATTGACAGCTTATTTCTATTTTCTAAAATTATATTTTGCACGACATCTTTTTTCTGAGCAGTTTTATTATAATCCTCATTAATCATAATATACCTCCTTTTCTAATATCTAGCACATAATTTATTATATTCAGTTTATATCAAAAAAAGAACTTATAAATAAGCTCTTTCTTTGAAAATTATCTATTGGCAATTGTATATATTATAGCTACAAGAATTAAGATTAATACAACTAACGATATAATAACTCTAATTACAGTTCTTTTGCTCTTTTCCTCAAGTTCTTCTTTCTCTTCATCTTCCTTAAGTTTTATAATATCTATATTATTAAAAAACTTTAAAAGTTGCTTTTTTTCAAGCATTATTACTGGCAGTGCAAGCAATAATTGATTGTCATTTGAATCATATATAATGTTTATCGAATATGTGTATATTGGAAAAAATATTATATATGATTTTCTTCTTGATAAATATATATTTGATATGGTATTAGTTTTTATGACATTTTTCTGAAAATTAGCCGATAGAGTTAATTTATCGCTATCCATTTTCAAATTATATGTACTGTTGTATACAGCATATACAAATAATCCAGCTAAAAATATTAAACAATATACAATAATCATAGGATTAGATTTAAATGTATAAATAAGTAATACCAATGCAATTATTAAAAAAGCAATAATTGCAATATAACAGTTTTTTAGAAGATTTGCAAAATTTGATTTTAATTCTACAGGATTTTTTACTCCATTAAATTTACTATATCTATTATGGTTACATTTTTTATAAACCATATCCCAATTATTAGAGTTAGTTTTTTTCATATTATTTCCTTCCATTATTTCGTAACAAGTCTTAATGTATCACGAGCAATTACAAGTTCCTCATTTGTTGGAATAACCCATACTGGGATAGATGAATCATCTGTTGATATAAGAGCTTCTTCACTTTTTACTTTATTTCTCTCATCATCAATTTTTACTCCCATGAATTTTAAGTATTCACATATTCCTTTTCTTACTCTAACTTGATTTTCGCCAACGCCTGCTGTAAATGTGATAACATCAATTCCTTGCATTGCTACTGCATATTTAGCTATAAATTCTGCAATTTTATATTTGTAATGTTCTAGCGCAAGTTTTGCTTTTTCGTTTCCTTCATCAATAGCTGCTTCTATGTCTCTTACATCTTTTGAAACACCACAAATTCCCCAAATTCCAGAATCTTTATTTAACATATTGTCAATATCATCTGCTGTCATATTCTCATTTTTCATTAAGAATGTTACTATTGATGGATCTAAATCACCTGAACGAGAACACATTGGTATACCTGATATTGGAGTTAATCCCATAGAAGTCTCTACTGATTTTCCTCCTTGGATTGCACATATACTAGCACCTTGACCTAAATGGCAATTTACTATTTTTAAATCTTCGATTGGTTTCCCTAAAACTTCTGCAATTCTATGTGATACATAATAATGTGAAGTTCCATGGAATCCATATTTTCTTATTTTATATTTTTCATAATATTTATATGGAATTGGATAAATATATCTTTCTTCTGGAATAGTTTGATGGAATGCTGTATCAAATACTGCAACCATTGGTTTTCCTGGCATTAATTCTTGACAAGCACGTATTCCTATTAAAGAACATGGATTATGAACTGGAGCAAGACTTGAACATTCTTCAATTCTCTTAATAACTTCGTCATCAATTATTACTGATTCTTTAAAATATTCACCTCCATGAACAGTTCTATGTCCAATAGCCCCAATCTCATCTAAGCTTGATATTGCAGGATAATCTTTGTTTAGTAATTGTTGAATTGCAAAATCAAGAGCTTCTTTGTGAGTCTTGGCTGGATGTTGCAATACATATTTTTGACCATTTATTTTATGTGTTAAAAAAGATGCTTCTCCAATTCTTTCGTATGTTCCTTTTGCTATAAGCTTTTCACCGTCCATATCAATTAATTGATATTTTAATGATGAACTGCCACAATTAATAACTAATATTTTCATAATTTCTAATAATCCTTTCTAATCTTTTAATACATTCTTAATATTCTTTCTGTATCTTCTGCAATTAATAATTCCTCGTTAGTAGGTACAACCCAAACTTCAATTTTTGAGTCTGATGTTGATATTTTAGCTTCTATGTTTTTATGATTATTTATTTCTTTATCTATTTTTACACCAAAGCATTTCAAATATTCGCATATTGCTTCTCTATCTTCCAGGCCCTTTTCCCCTACTCCTGCTGTAAATGTAATTACATCGATTCCTTGCATTGCTACTGCATATTCTGCAATCTTTTGAGCTACATCATATAAAAATATTTTCATTGCTAAATCTGATCTATGATCTCCCGCAGCAGCTTCAGCTTCTACATCTCTAAAATCTACTGAAGCACCTGATACGCCATAAATTCCTGATTGATAGTTAAGAATTCTATCCATTTCATCAGGCTTTAAATTTTCTTTTTTCATTATATATGTTACAACAGAAGGATCTAGATCTCCTGATCTTGTTCCCATAGGTATGCCGGCAACTGGTGTAAATCCCATTGATGTTTCTACAGATTTTCCTTTATTTATTGCACATATACTAGCACCTTGACCTAAATGACAATTTACTATTCTCAAATCTTCAATTGAAACGCCTTTAAGGCTTGCAATTCTATGTGATACATAGTCATGCGATATTCCATGAAAACCATATTTTCTTATTTTATATTTTTCATAATATTTATATGGAATTGGATATATATATTGCTCTTTAGCCATAGTTTGATGAAAGGCAGTATCAAAGCATGCTACATTAGGCTTTCCAGGCAATATTTCCATGCATGCCTTAATCCCTTCAAGAGCTGCAGGATTATGTAATGGTGCTAAAGGTATACATTCCTCAATCTGTTTTATAACTTCATCATTAATAAGTACAGACGATGTAAATTTGTCTCCGCCATGCACAATTCTATGTCCAATTGCATCAATGCAATCTACTCCAGAGATAACTCCAAATGTTTTACTTGTAAGCTTTCCAAGTATAATATTAAGTGCCATTTCATGGTCTGGTACATCCATTTCAAATTTGTGCTTTTCTTCTCCAATTTTATGTGTTAAAAAAGCTGATTGTTGTCCAATTCTTTCAAAATTTCCTTTTGCAAGAAGAAGCTTAGTTTGTGTATTGATTAGTTGATATTTAAGAGATGAACTTCCTGAATTTAAAACTAAAATAATCATAATTCTTTAGCATGAGCTTGCAATTTAGAGCAAACCCATTCCCTCCTTTTTATTTATTTTCTTGTGCTTGAACAGCAGTAATAGCAACAACTCCAGCTATATCTTCCGCACTACAACCACGTGATAAATCGTTTACTGGCTTATCTAATCCTTGGCATAATGGACCATATGCTTCTGCATGTGCAAATCTTTGAGTAAGTTTATATCCTATATTTCCTGCATTCAAATCTGGGAAAACTAATATATTAGCATGACCTGCTACATTGCTTCCCGGTGCCTTTCTTTCTGCAACTTCCGGAATTACAGCTGCATCAAGTTGAAGCTCTCCATCTAAACACAAATCAGGTGCTTTTTCATGAGCTAATTTTGTTGCTTCAACAACTTTTTCTGTTAATTCAGAATGAGCACTTCCTTTTGTAGAATATGAAAGCATTGCAATTTTAGGAACACCGTCTGCATTAATCAACTCATAAAATGACTTACTAGACGTAATTGCTATATCTGATAATTGATCAGCTGTTGGATTTTCATTCATTCCACTATCTGCATAAATGAATACTCCATTTTCTCCAAATTCTTTATCTTTTAGACACATTATGAAAAATGCTGATACAGTGCGTACTCCAGGTGCACCTTTTATTATCTGTAGAGCTGGTTTTAAAGTATCTGCAGTTGGATGTGAAGCTCCTGATACATATCCATCTGCATCTCCTAATTTAACCATCATTGTAGCAAAATATCTTGAATTTGTTTTTAAAATTTCTTCTGCATTCTCTAATGTCATTCCTTTATTTTTTCGTAATTCATATAATTCATGTGTATATTGGTCTAATTTTTCTGATTTAACTGGATTAATTATTTCTATTCCATCTAGACTTACATTATTTTCAGATGCTAATTTCTTTATTTCTTCTTCATTTCCAAGTAAAATAATTTTTGCAAATTTTTCTCTGATAACAATTTCAGCACCTTTAAGAGTTCTAATATCTTCACTCTCTGGCAATACTATTGTTTTAATGCTTTTTCTTGCTCTCTCTTTTATATTATCAATAAATCCCATAATAATATTTCCTTTCTTATGTTCTATTTGATACCTGTATTATATACAAAATCATTCAAAAGTACAAGCTCTATCATTGAAAAAATGGTGATTATTTGGTAAAATAATTTTATGGAAATTATATATAATGTAAGAAATGAATTAAATATTAAAGAAGTATTAAGAAAAAGTTTGAGTATGTCTTCGAGATTAATTACTAAAATTAAATATAACCATTTATATCTTAATGGTTCTCATTGCTCAGTTAATTCTACCGTACAACCTGGTGATATTGTTTGTGTTGATTTTAACTATAATGAAGATAACAGTAACATTGTTTCCAACCCTCAAATCAAGCTTGATATACTATATGAAGATGAATTATATATTATTATAAATAAACCCTCTAATATGCCAGTCCATCCTTCAATGGAACATTATACAGATAGTCTTTCGAATGGTGTTAAAACTTATTTTGACAGCATTCATTTGCACAAAAAAATTAGGCCAGTTAATAGATTAGATAAAGATACTTCTGGAATTGTGGTATTCGCAAAAAATGAATATGCACAAGAAAATTTTAAGCCAATTTGCAAAGAATATATTGCTATCATAAATGGTATTTTTAGTGGTAATGGGATAATAGATCTTCCTATAGGAAGAAAAAATGGAAGTATAATTGAAAGATGTATTGACTATGAAAATGGAGATTCTGCTATTACAGAATATGAAGTTATAAAGAATATATCTGAATACAATTTATCAATTGTAAAATGCACCCTCATGACCGGCAGAACACATCAAATTAGAGTACATCTTGCCAATAAATTATCTCCAATACTTGGAGACACTTTGTATGGTAGCACTTCTAATCTAATAAATAGACAAGCACTGCATTCATATCATTTAAGACTTATTCACCCAATTAATAAAAAAGTGATAGATATTTATGCACCTATACCAGAAGATATATCTAATATTATAAAATAGCCCCAGACTCAATTCATCTGTTTTCGTATTGAGATTTAAACACTATTTCTTTTTTATGATTAGTTAAAAATTTATATGCCAATTATTACAGCATAAGTCGGCATATTTTGAATGTATTTTCTACATTCTCTGTTTTATGATTTGCATAATTAAAATTATTTAAATAAAGAAAAAGACCTAATTATAAAACTAGATCTCTATTATATAATTTATGTAGTTAATCTATAAGCCGGGTTCTGTCGAGAATGGTCATTTATCTAGTACATATATTGCTATATATCTCATGCCACCAAATTTAGGAGTGACGAGCAGTCATTAGCCTCCAAGCTTCGGTGTTGCTCCGGATGGGGTTTACACGGCTAGGAATATCACTATTCCCACGGTGAGCTCTTACCTCGCCTTTTCACCCTTACAAGATAAATCTTGCGGTTATTTTCTGTTGCACTTTCCTTAAGGTCACCCTCACTTGACGTTATCAAGCATCCTTGCTCTATGGGGCCCGGACTTTCCTCGTATGTCACCTTTCGGTATTGACACTACGCAACCATTTAATTAACTACTTATTTATTTTATAACATTTCGTTGTTTTTGTCAATGATATTTTTACAAACTCATGTTCGTTTTATTAAATAAAAAAGAACCTCCATTTTACTGGAGGAGAATTAAGCAATTCTTTTTTAGCATAGTAATTATCATTCTAATCATTGCATACAGCCAGTCTGCTTTCAAGAGACTTAAGCTCTGTGCACAAACTACAAAACAAGCCAATATCATTTTTGTCAACCTGCTCACACTGTATGATTTGAGTTCGAAGTTTTACAGTCAGGTTATCTACAGTATCGCGTAACTTAGGAAACTCATCCCACTGATAGCTAATCTTTAGCAATCCATCAATTAACTCTATTGTGTACTGTGACCGTAGCCTAACATCTTCACTTGATGGATTCGGGCACATAAACTCCCACCAATCCAAGAATATATTCTTCAATCTTGTTGTATAACATTTTGCAGCATGTAATTGATTGTACATAGCGTTAATTTTTTCAACACTGATTGTCGAATGCTCATTATCCCTGGCTAATACTAATGCTTTCTTCACAAATTCATTTTCGGCCTGTTTGATGTCGTTCTCCATAGTTGTCTCTCCTTAATAAATATGTTATGTGTTCGCCACTATTACAATAGCAGCTTCTGAATTATACCACACGAATTATAGCACCAAAGTTCTAAAAAGTCAAATTCTTCCTAAGCCACATTTCAACACCTTTGTCCTTATTACTATCAGTTACGCATTTAGCAATACTTTTTACAACTCTATCTGCATTATACATCGCAACTCCAACTCCGGCATTTTTTATCATCTCTAAGTCATTTGATGCATCGCCAAAACATATTATGTCTTCATTCTTAATTTCAAGCATATTAGCCAGATTATTTACAGCATTCCATTTATCTACTTCTTTTTCTAATATTTCAAGCCATCTATAGTCCGAAAAGGAATCTTTCATAACAAGCATTCTAGTCGATTCATATTTATTATGATTTTCATTATAAAATTCATCAATTCCGCTTCTGCTGTGCATCGCTATATGTAAAATATTTTCTTTTTTACTCCAGAAATCATTTGGAATAGTATTAATTTCACCTTTTCTATATTCATATAACTTACTATCTTCATTAAATATTCTAAATAATACATTCTCATCATTCTGTATATCACCAAACATTTTGTAAGCTTCATTTTTGTTTATGTATCTAGCATCTTCTATTTTGTTATATTCTCTATTAAATATAATTGCTCCTGTGTCGGCTATTATATAGTTAGCAAATTCAGCACCATCTGTCACATCAATAGCACTTTGTACAGTTCTTCCACTTGCTATAGATATTATATTTCCTTTTTCTTTTAATTTTATCAAATATTCTCTCGTACTCTCAGGAACAATACTATTTTCATCTAATAATGTACCATCCAAATCTAATGCAATAAGTTTTTTCACAATAGTTGCTCCTTATCCTACATTCTTCATTGATAATTTAACTTTTTGTTTTTCTGTATCTATGCCTATTACTCTAACCTTAACTATATCACCAATAGAAACTATGTCTGATGGCTTTTTAACAAATTTGTCACTCATCTCTGATATATGTACTAGTCCATCATGTTTAACTCCAACATCAACAAATACTCCGAAATCAGTTATATTTCTAACTGTACCTGTTAATATCATATCTTCTTTTAAATCATCAAATTTTAATACATCACTTCTTAATATAGGCTTAGGCATATCCTCTCTAGGATCTCTTCCTGGTTTGCATAGTTCTGAAATAATATCTTGTAGTGTAATTTCTCCTATTTGTAATTCTTCTGATACTTTCTTAACATTTAAAGACATTAACTTTTGCTTTATACTTACTAATTTTTCTTTATCAAGTATGTCTTCTTTCTTATATCCAATAGTATCTAATAATTTCTCAGTTGCAACATAACTTTCTGGATGCACTGCTGTAATCTCTAAAGGATTTTTTCCATCTGGTATACGTATAAATCCTGCACATTGCTCAAATGCCACTTTGCCTAGCTTAGGGACTTTTAATAATTGTTTTCTTTCTGTAAATTTACCGTTTTCTTCTCTATACTTAACAATGTTTTTAGCAATACCTGAATTTATTCCTGAAACATAAGATAAAAGTGATGGTGTTGCCGTATTAACATCTACTCCAATTTCGTTTACAGCATCTTCTACAACTCCACCTAAACTTTCTGTTAATTTCTTTTGATCTACATCGTGTTGATATTGTCCTATACCTATTGCTTTAGGGTCGATCTTAACAAATTCAGCAAGAGGGTCTTGTAATCTACGTGCAATAGATATTGCACCTCTTAAAGATACATTTAGATCAGGATATTCTTCTGTTGCTAATTTTGAAGCAGAATATACAGATGCTCCCGCTTCACTTACAATAGCATAATATACATCTAATCCAAGCTTTTCTTTTACTTCCTTTATAGTATCTGATACAAACATTTCTGATTCGCGTGATGCTGTACCATTTCCTATAGCAATCATATTTATCTTGTCTTTTACAATCAAACGGATTAACTCTTTTTTAGCTCCTTCAATATCATTCTGTGGTTCTGTTGGATATACAACTCCAGTATCGAGTACTTTACCTGTTTCATCAATTACAGCCAATTTACAACCTGTTCTATATGCTGGATCAAACCCTAGAACTGTCAAGCCTTTTAAAGGTGCACCTAATAATAATTGTTTTGCATTTTTTCCAAATACCTTTATGGCTTGTTCATCAGCTTTTTCTGTTAAGTCAGAACGTATTTCTCTATCTACTGATGGTTCAATTAATCTTGTAAAGCTATCTTCTGCCGCTTCTCTTATAAGATCAGCACATTCTCCTTCTGAATGTATTAATTTTCTACATATAATGTCTAATATCTTATCTTCTGGCTTATTAATTTTTACTTTTAAAGACTCTTCTTTTTCTCCTCTATTTATTGCAAGTATTCTATGGCTAGGAATTGTTGAAATCTTTTCTGTAAATTTATAATACATTTCATAAGGCGATTTTTCATCTTCTTTAGTAGCTGCAGTCTCTATAATACCTTCTCTATAATAGATACTCTTTATTTTCTTTCTGAAATCTGGATCATCTGAAATCATTTCTGCAATTATGTCTTTAGCTCCTTGAATAGCATCTTGCTCTGTTGGAACTTCTTCTGATATGTATTCTTTAGCACAATCTATAACTGATTCACATTTTTGTTCTAATATAGTTGTTGCTAAAGGCTCTAATCCACGTTGTTTAGCAATAATTGCTCTTGTCTTTTTCTTTTGTTTATATGGTCTATATATATCTTCTACTTCTGCTAGTGTTACTGCTTTTTCTAAGTCATTTATTATTTCTTCTGTTAGCTTTCCTTGATTTTCAATAGATGTTGTTACTTCTGATTTTCTTTGCTCTAAGTTTCTTAAATAAGTTAATCTATCATTCAAATTACGTAATTGTTCATCACTTAAATTTCCTGTTACTTCTTTTCTGTATCTTGCAATAAACGGAATTGTATTCCCTCCATCAATTAACTCTATTGTTTTTTCTACTTGACTTTGTTTTACATTAAGCTCATTTGCTATTGTTTCTATAATATTCATATTTACCCTCTCTTGTTTATCATTTTATAGTGTTTCTAATTGCTGAATCACATTTTTGTATCCCATGAAAAATATGTCTTTGTCATTTAATTGTGCAATATTTTCAAGATTGTCAATTATAATATATGTTCTTCGTGTATTAGTATTTTGTGAAGACTGCTCTACTATATTATTAAAATATCCTTTTGCTCCTTGTATATTAGAGATTATTTCATTCCAATTATCTCCCGTTGTTGCAAGAACATATGAATTTAATATACATAGCTTTGTGTTATACATATTAATTATATTATTGTCATCAGTCACATTTGATAAAATCCTTGGAATTATAGTATACATATTATACAGATTTATTAAAGTATTGTTTTTATCTCTATTCTTTACAGACTGTATTACTCCATTTAAAGAAGCTGAGAAATTATTAATATCGTCATTTGAAATACCGTTTTCTTGCATGTCGAGATTTATCGTAGGCCATGCCCCAAAAATATTCTCAATAGTAAATGATATCTCATCCCAATTAATATCATTAGTATTATTATTCAAAGTTACATTTGGCACTAAATCTGATACAGTTGTGGTCTTCGAACGAGTGTTCGATGTTTCTTCTCCTGCATTATTAGGACTATTTTCATCCGAATCATCTGATTTGCTATCTGAACTAGAACCACTTGAACTTTTTCCTTTTTGCTGTTCCATATTGCTACTTTGTTCTGATTGAGATGAACTAGACTTATTAGTACCAGAATTAGTTCTTTCGTTAACTTCTCGTGTATATACTTTATAATTTATAACTGTAATATTATTTACTCTATTCATTACTTCAATTATATTAGAGTCCAGATAGCGTATCTCCTCAAGTGTTTTACTCTTTAAATTTTTAGAAGCCGTATCTGAACTCACATTTGTACTTTTTATATAAATTAGAACTGTAATTAATATAATACACACGATTCCTAAAAATATAGCAATATATTTTCCAATTTCTTTTTTCATAGAACATATTTCCTTTTACAATTTTTTCTTATTATTTGTAAAATGGAAATTTTTATTCATATTGTTTTAGTCATTTTCAAATTTTAGGCTACGTGTCATAAGCATTTTAGCAGCATCCTTTGGATCTAATCCGTTATATAAAACTTCAAATACTGCATTTACTATTGGCATATCAACATCGTATTTTTCAATTAACTTTTTGGCTGTATTAATATTGTCAACACTTTCAATTGTCATTCCTATTTCTTTTCTTGCCTCATCAATACTTAGTCCTCTCCCAATTAATCTTCCTGCTCTACGATTTCTACTTTCATCACTTGAACATGTAAGTATCAAATCTCCTAATCCAGATAATCCATAAAAAGTTTCAGATTTTGCTCCCATCTTAACACCAAGTCTTGCTATTTCAGCAAGTCCTCTCGTAATTAATGCAGATTGTGCATTTGTTCCAAAATTAAGCTCTGCACATATTCCTGCGCAAAAAGCAATTATATTTTTTAAAGCTCCTCCAACTTCAACTCCAATAATGTCTCTTGACTTGTATATTCTCATATATTCGTTTGACAATACTGGTGGAATTTCATCTAATATATCATCATCTTCAGAAGCAAGTATAACAGCTGTCGGAATATGATCACATACTTCTGTTGCATAACTTGGTCCAGATAAAGCAGCTAATCTAACATCTGGCTTTTCTTCCTTAAATACTTTATCTAATGTAGACAATGTGCTATCTTCTAATCCTTTAGAGCATATTATTATAGGTTTACTTCCTACATAATCCTTATATGATTTAAAAATATTTCTAGTAAACTTAGATGGTGTAACATGAATAATGAAATCACTACCATGAACCACTTCTTTTATATCACAAGAACAATACACATTTTCATTTATTCGTATATTTGGAATGAACATACATGTATGTTTGTTATTTATGATATCTCTTTCTTCTTCTGCAAAAGACCATATCTTTACCTTATTTCCAGCCTCACCAAGGTGGTTACCTAAAGCAACTCCCCAACTTCCGCTTCCTATAATTGCAATTGTTTTACTCATTTGTTTTACCTCTCTTCTTAAATTATATATGAGTATAACTTATTAGCTATACTCATATTTTCTAAAATTTTAGTTTATTTTCTGTTCCATGTATTAATCTATTAAGATTACTTCTATGATTAAATATTACTATACAAGCTAATACTATAGCAAATATAACATATGTCATATGAGCATTTTCATCTCCAACAATGTATCCAGTTTTAGTAAATAAACATAATACTGGGAACAATATAGCTGCAGCAATTGATCCTAATGAAACCATTTTAAATACAGCCATTATTATTAATGCAAATACTAAGCATATAAGACCAATTCTCCAATTTGTAATTAAAAGTACTCCTAATGCTGTTGCAACACCCTTTCCACCTTTAAATCCAAAAAATATTGGAAATGTATGTCCAATTATAACAAATGCACCAGCAATTTCAACTAATATTGCTCTTGTATTTGCATCAGCTTTAACCATTTCACCAATTAGTAATCCTATAGCAACTGCTACAACACCTTTTAAAGTATCACATATTAAAGTTAATAGTGCTGGAATCTTGCCTGCTGTTCTAAGAACATTAGTTGAACCAGCATTTCCGCTTCCTTTTTCTCTAACATCAAATCCAGCAAATTTTTTAGTAAAAATAATTGAAAAACTTATACTTCCAATTAAATATGCTACAACTGCTATCACAATATAATTTAACATTTCAATTCTTCCTTTCTTATATTAATCTCCATCTTTGTCAATCTTTTCTCTTACAAGCATTCTTATTGGTGTTCCTTTAAATCCGTATTCTTCTCTTAACTTATTTACCAAATACCTCTCGTATGAGAAATGGAATAATTTCTTGCTATTTACAAATACAGCAAATGTTGGTGGTTTAGTTCCAACCTGAGTCATATAAAAGATTTTTAATCTTCTTCCTTTATCTGTTGGAGGTTGAACCATAGCAACCGCTTCTGCTAATAATTCATTAAGATTGCTTGTGCTAATTCTAAAAGCATTATTATTAGCAACTTCATTTATTAGATTAAATATTTTTTCAACTCTTTGCCCTGTTTTAGCAGAAATAAATATAATTGGAGCATAAGATAAATATGCTAATTTGTTATATACATCTTTTGTATATTGCTCCAAAGTACCATTTTCTTTCTCATATTCATCCCATTTGTTAATTGCTATAATTACACCTTTTCCCGATTCATGAGCAAGTCCTGCAATCTTAGTATCTTGTTCTGTAACACCTTCATTTGCATCTATCATAAGAATACAAACATCAGCTCTTTCAACAGCCAAGCTTGTTCTAAGTACACTATATTTTTCAATATTTTCTTCAACTTTGCTATGTCTTCTAAGTCCTGCTGTATCTATAAACATGTATTTTCCATATTGATTTTCAAATTCTGAATCAATTGCATCTCTTGTAGTACCTGCAATATTACTTACAATTAATCTGTTTTCTCCAAGAATTTTATTGATTAATGAAGATTTACCTACATTAGGCTTTCCAATAACTGCAACCTTTATTTTATCATCATCTTGTTCATCAGCAGTTTCTTCTGGTAATTCTTCATATATCTTATCTAATACATCACCTATACCTTTAGCATTAGCAGATGACACTGGATTAGGTGTACCAAATCCTAAATTATAAAATTCATATACATCATTTTCAAATTTCTTAAAATCATCTACTTTATTACATACAAGTACTACTTTCTTTTTCGCTCTTTTTAGCATAAGAGCAATTTCCTTATCAATAGGAGTAATCCCAGTAGTTACATCTGTCATAAATACAACTACGTCAGATAATTCTATTGCAATTTCTGCTTGTATTCTCATCTGACTTGCAATTACATCTTGAGACTTTTCCTCAATACCACCTGTGTCAATTAAAGTAAATTTTCTTCCTCTCCAATTTGTCTCACCATAAACTCTATCACGAGTAACACCTGGAGTATCTTCAACAATCGATTTTCTTTCACCAATAAGGTAATTAAAAAAAGTTGATTTACCTACATTAGGTTTTCCTACTATTGCAACTGTTGGTCTAGCCATTTCTTCACCTCTTCTTGTTAATTATTATTTGCATTGTTACAGCAACTTTTCTTACAGTATTTTACTATATATTTCTTGAAAATTCAATCTTTTTTCTGTCTCAAATCTATTATTTTTTTAACGAATATACTTAATAATGATATAATAGACATTATTAGTGATATTTTCATTAAAGTACTTCCTTCATAATCTACTGTAACACTTGATTTTTCTTCAGTAACATTAATCTTTATAAATCCATTATCACTTTCCTTAGTTTTAACTTTTACTCCATTTACACGTACACAATATCCTATGTAGTATATATATGGAAGCTCAACTTCTCCTGTACCTTCCATAGCAAATTTCATTGTAAGTCCATTTTTCTCGTAATTACTTATTGTCTGATTATTATATGCGATAGGTACATCTTCCCTATCTTCAATATATTTTCTATTATTAAAAGCTTTACTTGGCAAATACTCAAAACTAGCACAACCAGCATGTACTCTTCCAGTACTACTTGTTACTCGAACTCCTTGAATAAGATCATTTTCAGAAATATATCCATTTTGATAATCTATATTTTTGCTTATCGGAATAATCAAATCCATTATTACAAGTACTATTATCAGCATTTTTGCAAAGGTGAACTCTTTAAAAAACAATCCTATATTTATTGCAGCTATCACTGATAAGAAAAATGATGAAAACTCCAATAGTCTAAACGAAAATTGCATCATTTTCATAAAACTAGGAAACTTCTCAAAAGGTATAAAATCCATAGTAAGTATAACGCATATTATTCCTGTAATCAGGAAGAAAAAATATGACTGCAAATCTTGTATTTTTTTCTTCTTTACTATATTAATAGTAAGCATAATTCCTAATAGAAGCGGAATTTCTAAGAAATATGCCATTCTATCATCTTTAAGCCATATTAGTTCAATCAGGCTAACTTTTAATTTAACAAGTACATTTTCTCTAACCATGTGTGATTGATTAAATACTTCATAATCACATAATAGCTTGCTTTCAACAAGAGGTATCCAATAAAATGCTGTTATTGCTAATGCTAATAAAATATTTTTTACTAGCTGAATAATTACATGTTTATCAATTTTTTTATAATTGCATATAACATATATAGCACATATAATTGCCATATAAAAAGTAATCAGTGTATGTGACAGCATTAATCCTACTATTCCAAAGCATAATATATATTTACGGCTCGTAAATTCCTTATAATTAAAAATCGAATATATCCCATTCCATATTATCGGAATAAATATAAATGAAGCAACTTCAGCAATAGCAACCCTTATATACATATCACTTATTCTGTATGGTGCACATATATAAAAAGAAGCGGCAAGTAATGCTATATAGTATTTTTTATCATTATCAATATCTTTTTTCTGCAAGATTTTCTTTACAAAAAAGTACATAGAATATCCTGATGCTATTGAGCAAAATAGTAAAAACAATCGTAAACAATCTCCATACGAAAATCCGAATATTCTGAATATCAATGGTAAATATGCTGTTAAAGGACTGTAGAATAGATTCCATGAATATCCGAAATTATTACATAGGTTACTTATTATTGTAGAAAATATATTTCCTTCTTTTATTGATCTTTCTGTTCCAATCAATCTACACACATGCTGGATTCCATCATCATATTGTATGTTCATTTTTATACTAGGAATTGCCACAAACAATGATACAATTAATATAATAATAAAAGTAATAGTATTCTTATTCTTTAGTTTCATATACTCTCCTTTTAAACAAGTAAATACATACGCAAATTATTGCACTTACTAATGAAATTATCATTCCACATTTTTCAGTAATAGTTCCCGTATATGCAACTTCAATTTTTCCGGGTTCATTAATATTAATTTCTATGAATCCTTTATCTGATTCATGGACATCAACTTTTTTTCCATTTATGGCTACTGTATATCCATGATAATAAATATATGGAAGTTCTAATGTTGCATCTTTTACCTCAGTAACATCCATAACATCATGTAATTTTTCCTTATTCTCATTTAATATAATTGCCTCACCTGACACTACATATGTCTTATCTTCTCTATCCTGAATATACTTAAGATTTTCTAATGACCTTATAGGCAAATATTCACGATTAATAGAATATGGTCCTATTTTACTAGCATTTTTTATTTGATTTTCAAAATCAGTTTCCTCTTTCATATTCAATGTATCCCAATAATTCATTGTAGATATTACTGTAAATATACATGACAAAACTATACACGTAGTAGCTAGCACATTATGTTTATCTTTAATCCTACTTGAAAATTGAACAATATTGACAGCACATATATATGATGCAAAAAATATAAAAAATCCACTTAATCTCCAAGCAAACTGTATTATATTTAAAAATCTTGGCATAGCAAACCATGGGAATAGCTTGCTAGACATAAATAGTGCAATTATTGCCAATAATCCAAATGTAGTATACTCTTCTTTGTCTTTACTTTTTTTATATGTAACACAGGTTAATAATAATCCCCATATCATAATTATTCCTAATGAAAGATTTATCTCATTATTAGAAAATTCTGATGAAAGCCATTCTTTTAACCCTACTGTGGTAGCTTGTACATTTTTCCCTGTTGCTCCCATTTCAGCATTATCATATATGCAATAGTCACCATATAGCTTGTGTTCTAGAAGCGGAACTGTATAAAATGCTGTAATTGACAATATGATTAATATATTTATAAATATTTTTTTCCATACATTTAAATTCTTGATTTTCTTGAAATTAATTATAATATATATTACTGAGAATACGGCAACATATATCGTTGTAATTGTATGACTTAGTATTAGTCCAATTGCACCAATCGCTATATAATATTCTTTTCTATCTTTTTTGCTATTTAGTAATGAATATAACCCCTGAAATACCATTGGAATAAATATAAATGCTGTATATTCTCCAACTGCATTTCTCGAATAAATATTTGTAAGTTTATATGGTGCTAAAATATATATAATTGCCGCAATTAAAGCAATTAAGCTAGACTTCTTATCATCCTTAACTATATATTTTACGAAATTAAACATTGTAAATCCTGATAATGCAACAACTAGTAATGTATACACCTTTAATGCAATTATCTCTGATTTAGTAATATATGATATTATAATTGGGATATATGTTGTGAGAGCTCCATAAAATATATTTAGCGCATATCCAAATCCACACATGTGCTTATAACTTATAAATGGTGGAAATACTCCTTCTGAAATTATCTGCTTTACAGACACTATTCTTGCAATATGGATTCTCGCTTCATTGCAAAATGATAAATTCATTGAAAAAAATGGAATAAGTGAAATTAATGATATTAATGCTATAATAAAATATGGTATTAATTTATTCTTGTTAAAAATTTTGTTCATTTGTTCTATCTCCTAAAAAATCGCCTATCACAACTTATATTCAGACTTAAGTTGTAATTAGGCGAAATTATTTCTTTATGAATATTATTGTTGTACATCACTTGTATTTTCAGATTGTTGAGAATTAGTAAAATAATCAACAGTTGCTTGCAATTCTTTCTTTAAAGAATTTCTTTTTACTAATTTTGTTACTATATTAAATAAACATGCTACTATCAATATAACTAAAAGTAGTTGCTTCCATACCTTTCCTGCCATTATTGCTCCTCTTCTTCCTATTTATCTATAATCTTTATTATATGTAATTTAATAATATTTGTCAATAGTTTAGATAGTGCATAATTTGCTTTTATTTTGCAATACTATATCGTGAAAGGAGTACACATACTAATGAAAGATAATTGGTTATATGTATTTATTATTGTAATACTTTTAGTTTCTGCTATATGTGTTGGATTTTTCTATTATAATAATCGGATTTAGTCAAAATAATTCCGAAAACTCACAAAACATTCAAATTAACTCAGTTGCAAATGTTTCAGAAAATATTTCATCTGATCAGCCATCTCAAGAGCATGAATTAGCTCATTATTCAACAAAGTTATCTGGAGACACCAATAGAAGAACAAATATAAAACTTTCATGTCAGGCTATTAATGGAACTATTGTAGAACATGGGCAAACTTTTTCATTCAATCAAGTTGTTGGTAATCCCACATCTGATAAAGGATATCTCGAAGCAGATGTTATAATAAACGATAGAATTACTAAAGGTATTGGTGGTGGTAACTGCCAAGTAAGTTCAACTTTATATAATGCTGCCTTAGAGTCTAACAATATTGAAATTATTGAGAGAAACAATCATGGGCAAAAAGTAAGTTATGTTCCTGAAGGCAAGGACGCAGCTGTTGCTTATGGCAAACTTGACATGAAATTTAAAAATAACACTGGTTCTAAAATAAAATTATATATGAGTTCTGATGATAATAATGTCTATGCTAAAATCGTTTCATTATAATTTTATGTACATATTAACGTAATTTTAAAAGCTGCAATTCAACTTCTGTTAGTTCTCTGCATTCTCCCCTTTTCAAGTCAACTGGCATATCAAGCTTTCCCATAGAGATTCTATCTAGTTCAACTACTTTTGCTCCAAAACATCCAAACATTCTTTTTATCTGATGATATTTTCCTTCTGTTATTTTAACAAGAGCTGTATTTTTATCTTGAACTATAATTTCAGCAGGACAACATACATGATCTTTAAGTACTATCCCTCTTTTAAAGTCTTCTTTCATCTTTTCATTAATATCTATATCAATCTTAACTCTATAAGTTTTTATAAGATGCTTTCTAGGAGAAAGTATATTATGCGCAAATTCTCCATCATCACTTATAATCATCATTCCAGTTGTATCTTTGTCAAGCCTTCCAACAGGAAATAAATTTCTCATTTTATATTTTGAAGGTACAAGATCAAGTACAGTTTTATCATTTTTATCCTCTGTTGCAGAAACATATCCTTTAGGTTTATTCATAATTAAATAAACATATCTGTTTACTTCAATAGGTTTATCATCTATAACAATATTTATACAGTCCATGTCAAATTTCTGCTCTGGTCTTAATACTTTTTCTCCATTAGCTGTAATCTTCCCTTGTGCTATCAGTTTCTTTATCTCTTTTCTTGAATATTCTGTTTGTGATGCAACTATTTTATCTATTCTCTCCATTTTTATTCTCCACAAAATTTAAATTTCAAATATATTAGCTTTAAGAATCAACTTAGATATAATACTTTTATCATCCATTGAAATATCCCATGAACTTCCTGTAATTGATCTTTTAGTCTTATACTCTCTTGTTGGAGCTCCTAATAATTTATTCAATTTTTTCTGCAAATCAACTTTATTAGTGTAAATAGTAATTATTTTTTCATGATATAGTACATTAATAGTTGTTTCAGTTTCTGATTTATTTGCTTCTTTATATGTCTTTTTTTCCATCTCTAACACTCCAATCATTAGTATTATAGCATATTTTTTAAGTTTTGTCCTTAAAATTGTTGATTTTTCAAAGAAATTTACGTATTGCATTGCTTTTATTAACATAATATGTTATAATAAAGATATCTCTATCGAAGAGATAATTAAACAATTGGAGGTTTTACATCATGAGTAGCTATCTACTTTCCCGCATTCCTGACTGTGAATGCAGTCGGGCAAAATATCTAGAAAGGAAAGACTTTGTACTCAGTAGTGCTTATGGAATGAAATATTCCATTGAAAATGCACTTAAGAATCCGCAAGATACCCAAGAGTTGATTCTTAGCCACAGCTATCCCCTGCTTAAGCGGGAATACAATGAATTGGCCTTTGCCAAGGATTACGCTGATATGCCTTTTGGTATCGTTGGCACAGTAGAAAGAGCTGGAGTTTTAGGTCTCTCTGCCCATAATTCCTTTTACGCTTTGACATCCACTGATTTTTACAAAAGCAACGGATACATCCCTACTGTAAAAGAATTCATTAAAGATGCAGCCACTAAAGGCTTCAGAATGTGGTGCTGTGAAAACTTCCCGTACATTTCGTTCGGGTGGACTGAAATCAAAGTCAAAGAAATCAAGAAGGTTTTCCTCAGCAACAGCCGTTTCTTGAAAGAAGCAACCCCTGAAGTCATAAGTTCTCTTAAGAATGCCAAGACCCCTGAAGACGTCATCAAGGTTTTGGGCAGACCTCATGGTATTGGCGGTTCTATGTACTATTTTGACGAACTTATCGCAAACTTTGGCGTCAGAGTTCGCGACGTGCATCCTATCGCTTATCGTGATACCCGCCTGCACAACATTCATGAGATTTTTGAAAATCTCTGGAAAGGAATCGGTGTTATCGTTAGAGTCCAGAACTCCATATATCTCGATGACCCCGAAAAGGTTGAAGGACGGTATGTCACCCTCATCGGTTTTGAAGGAACGACAGCTGTGCTGCTAGATAGCAGCATCGAAGGAGGCATTTTTAAATGTCCTGTCGAAAGACTCTTTAAGGCTATGATTGCAAATGTCGGCTTGATCGGCGTATTCGACCTCAGCAGCCTCGCATAACCCAAATAATTTAATTATCTCTGTGGCCACTCTTTAGGCCACATACAAAACGCCGCCAGGGTTATTGCTTCCAAATGGAAGTATTGCCCTGGCGGCCATTTTATTATATTTTCATTCTTTTTAATCTTAAGGCATTTAATATAACCGTTAAACTACTAAACATCATTGCTAAGCTTGCAATCATTGGATTAATAGATATTCCTGCAAATTTAAATATTCCCATTGCTATTGGTATCATTAAAACATTATAGAAAAATGCCCAAAACAAATTCTGTTTTATATTTCTAACTGTTTTTTCACTTATTTGTATTAATTGTAATACAGAATTCAAATCATTTTTAGTTAATATTACATCAGATGCATCCATAGCAATATCAGTACCACTTTGTACGCTAACACCTATATCAGCATTTGCAAGAGCTGGACTATCGTTTACCCCATCTCCGCACATCATAACTCTATGATTTTCTTTCTTTAATTTCTTTATCTCATTTGCCTTGTCAGCTGGTAAAACATTTGCAATGACTTCTGTTATACCTATTTGTTTTCCAACATTTCCAGCAGTTTCCTCATTGTCACCTGTTAGCATTATAGTAGCAATATTTCTTTTGTTTAATCTGCTGATTACATCTCTTACATTTTCTCTTACAATGTCATTAACGCCTATCATAGCAATTATCTTGTTGTCCTTAGCAATATACACAATGCTATTTCCGCCTTTAGACAATCTTAGCTCATCATCTTTATGATCATTTGCTATATCATATTTATCAATTATTTTGCTGTTTCCAATTATATATTTTTTGTTTTCTATATTTCCCACAATTCCATATCCACTTATGTTTTCAAATTCATCTATATTATACGGAATAATTTTATTTTCAGTCATATAATCTGCAAATGCTTTACTAATTGGATGAGTTGATTTCGCTTCAACACTACCAGCAATTTTTATTATTTCATCATTTACCATGTCAGAATAATTAATTATCTCCGATATCTTTAACATACCATATGTTATAGTTCCAGTCTTGTCAAATATAACAGTATCAATTTTAGATGCATTTTCTAAGATTTCACTTTTTTTCACTAATATTCCATGACTAGCACAAATTCCCTCACTTACAATTATTGCAAGCGGTGTAGCAAGTCCCAAACTACAAGGACATGCAACAACTAATACAGTTACAAATGTACTAATAGAATTTGCTATGCCTTGTCCCATTAAAAGATATGCACAAAAAGTAATAAATGCTATAGCTATAACAGATGGAACGAAATAACTGCATATTCTATCTGCAATCTTAGCAATAGGTGCTTTTGTGTTACTAGCATCAATTACAAGCCTTACTATTTCAGAAACAGTCGAATCTTTACCTATTCTTTCTGCTTTGTATTTTACATAGCCATCATAATTCATACTCCCTGCTAGTACTTTGTTTCCACTTTCTTTAAGAGTTGGCTTACTTTCGCCTGTAATAAATGATTCATCAAAATGAGCTTTACCTGATATAATTTCTCCATCAACAGCAACCTTTTCACCTGGTTTTACAATTACTATCATATCTTTTTTTATTTCATCAAGTGTAACAACTTTTTCTTTTCCATCAATCTCTATTGTGGCATTTTCAGGAGTTATCTCAACTAATTTTTTTATAGCATCTTTTGTTTTTCCAGTACTTATTCCATCTATATATCTTCCAAGTTTAACAAAATATATTACTATTGCGGCTGATTCAAAATACAAATTTGATACACTCGCCATATTTCCTTTAGTTATGCTAATCATCTCATACACACTATAAGCAAAACTACTTACCACTCCTAAAGAAACTAGAGTATCCATATTAGGCATTACATGAATCAAATTTTTATATCCGTTTTTCAATATATCATATCCATATATTAAAAATAGAATTGAAATTATCATCATCGCTATTGCATATCCAACCGTATTATGATGCATATCAATTATTTTTATTGAAGGCAAACCAATCATGTGTCCCATTGAAATATACATCATTACAACCGCCATAATAGTAAAAAATATAAACTTTATTTTTTCTTTTTTACTTTTTTCTTCATTTCCTATTTTTTTAAATATCCCTAAGCTCTTGAATCCTGCCTGTTTTACATATTTCTCAATTTTTTCTTGATCTAGTATTTTCTCATCATAATCAATTGTGGCATTAGCCATTACTAAATTAACAGACGCATTTATTATTCCATTTTGTTTATTTAAATATTTCTCCAATCCATTAGAACACGCACTACATGTCATTCCATCTATTGATAAAATTATTCTTTTCATATTATTCCTCTACAATTTCATATCCAATATCAATTATTTGTTCTTTGATTTTAGCTATATCTAAATCTTTTTTAGAATTTATTACAACTATCCCTGTATTGTGATCAGCTTCTACACTTTCTACTCCATCTATTTCTGATAATGCATTTTTTACTCTATTTTCACATCCTCCGCACATCATTCCATTTATTTTTAATTTTAATCCTTTCATTTCTTTCATATCCTTTCTTATTTATTATTTTTTAAATAATTCTACTAATTCATATATTATTTCCAAATTTTCTTTTTTCACAACTCCAAGCTTATTATATACCCAGTGGGGGATTTTGTAAATAGAGGTGTATCGTTGTTTTTCCCTTTGTAAACTTAAGTTTACAAATTTAACAATTAAGCTTGATTTTTTCTCTGATTTATGTTAACATATATTTATGAATTTTTTATTCATAAATTTTTGTAGAAAGAGAGGTTTATATTTAGTCCGTTATCAACCCGTGAATTTCATATAGGAGAATTAACATGGATCTTATGGAAAAATTTAATGGCAAAATCATTGATTACGTCTTTGACAACTCTGGTGTCCCTTGTGCGTTGCTCATCAAATGCAACAACTGTGATGAAACTGTTGCTTGCATGAGTGATGCCGCTGCAGTCATCTCTGACTGCATCCAGTATGCAACCGGAAAAAGCGCAAGCAACTACCTGAAAAACACTTTTCCCATCGGCAAAGATGTTGCTTTCGTCACCCTGCCTGGCAAATACCAGGTAGATGGCAAGGTCTACCCTTTGGTTTCTATCCGTGCCGCATGTACCCTGTCGGTTCGTGACTTCGAACGTGGCTCAATCGTGTACGCCACAGTTGTTTACCAAGAGGAGATCTCTCCCGATGCCTCCTGCTATCCTGTTCTTAAGGAGCAAGTCGAAAGGAACGGTGAAAAAGTTAAAGACGGTGCATCTTTGTACGCATACGCCGTTGAGCTCAGCTGCTCCGTTGGAGCTTCGTATGTAAGCTCCAGAGGGTACCTTTACGGAAAACATGTGAAGGCTGTAGTGGAGGCTATTACACCTCCCAATATGCTGATCCTTAAAAAGGTCACAGTTCTGGGATAATTACCCCAGCAGCCTATAACAACTAAACCTCAGCCCCCCCGTGGCACACGCTATGTGTCACGGGGGTTTTATATAATTTATATATATAAAATTTGCCCTGGATATATCAAGTTTGGATTCTGTATATGATTTATTGTCACGATTCTATTAATTGATACCCCATAATATCTCGAAATTGCCCATAATGTATCTCCTGATCTTACTGTATATACAATGTAATTTGCTTGAGTATTAGGATTAGTATAATTATTTTGTAAAACACCATTAGTTGATAATGATGTTATTCTTAATTGTTCACCCGGATATATTAAATTCGGATTTTGTATATTATTTAGTTCAACAATCTGCTGTATAGATACCCCATAATATCTCGAAATTGCCCATAGAGTATCTCCGAGACTTTACAGTATATATTATCTTTCCTGTAGCTCTATTTTCCGTTCCATTCAAATTACTATTTGTTATTATTTTTAGCACTTCACCTGGATAAATTAAGTTCGGATTACTAATATTATTTAAATTAACTATTTCGGAAATTGTTGTGTTGTATCTTCTTGATATTCCCCACAATGTATCACCACTTTTTACAACATATTCTATAACATTTGAATTTTGATTATTATTTGGATGAACAACATCTGGCGTTTTATCCGAATTTCCTAAAAATATTTGTTTTGTGAATACATCTCTATCAACACTACCTCTTATACCACTTACATTTCCCCTATCGGAATATTGTATTCCAGTCCATTTACTCCATCTCACATCTATATCTTCAGTATTATTATAGTCACCATAATATGCAAGCCATAATGGATAATTTCCAGCAAGCTCTTTATCAAACCTATTTTGTGCATTATATATGTCACTATAAATTATTGTTTCTTTTCCAGTTAGTTCTCTTACCTTATTTAAAAATGCATTAGATATAGCATTTATCATTTCTACACTAGCGCCTTGAAAACTCTCATAATCCATTGCAAGTTTGCAATCTATTTGTTTTCCAGATATAACTGATGCAAAAAACCTAGCTTGATCTTCTGCATCGCGCACATTAGTTGCTGTTAAAAAATGATATACTCCGGACCTTCAAGCCATTTGCTTTAGCGTTCCTGTAATTCGTTTCAAAATAACTATCTTTCCACGTTCTTCCTTCACTAGACTTCATATATACAATATCTATTCTATCTTTTTTTACTTTTGCATAATCTATATATCCTTGCCACCCACTTACATCAACACCGTAATACCAATCCTTAGACTCTGGTGTAATAGCATATGTATAATTAGCACAGCCAATCATTAAAAGTAAAAAAGTCAAAATCATCATCACACATATATAATGTGTATTTTTCTTCATAATCACCCTCCTACTCAATTATATGTATTTTTATAAAAAATGTTCTTTATAGTCCTTTGAATACATTATGCAAATAACTTGATTTTTATTGTGTTTTGTGTTAACATAAAAATTATGAATGTTATTCATAATCTTTAGAAAGGATTTGTACATTTTTAATTTAAATTTTGGAGGATTACACTATGAAAAATAATTCAGCAGCTGAAAAGATCCGGAAATACCGTGTCAAAGTAGTCGGGTGGGACAATCCATCCAAACGCTTAAGATTCTTAAACCTTGACACCGGTAGCTTTGGCTACATGGAACTCAGCGAAGTTTCAATGTATGACCCCAATGATTTCACATCATATCTGATGCCCAAAGAAGTCGAAAGGCTTTTTGGTCAGGAGATTACCGTTTACGTTTGTCATAAGCAGGGCTCTGAGCGTTACTATTCTCATCGCGAAGTAATGCTTGAAGATTATCAGAAGGTTCACATTGGAAGTTCTCAGATTTGCAGAGTTGTTGGATACTTCAAAGATGGTCTTATCATGCAGTGTTCCAATAATAGTAGCGTTGTACGTTGCAAGGTATCTGACATCTCGGTGGCCCCAATCAGCAATCTTAAAAAACAATTTCCGATTGGCACTGAACATCGTATAAAGATTATCGGAAAGAACCGCTATGACCATACTATTTATGGATCAATCAAAGATCTTTGTAAAGACCAACTATCCAATTACTACCCTGGTCGTCAGGTCGTCGGGCGAATCGCTCAAAGACTTAAGACAAATGATGGCTACATCATTGAAGTAAGCCCTATGGTGTATGGAATCTTAGATTCCACCAAAACATACCCACTAGACTCAAATATTCGGTGCATTGTTACAGCAGTTAGGAGTGATAAATTAAAATTAGAAATGTTAGATATTGATGTGAACGACTAATTTCACATTAATTCCTATTTTCAAGGCCGAAGCCTGGACAGAATTTTCCGTCTAGGCTTCGGCCTTTTTATAAAAATTTGAATATTTTTCTTTTTATGGTAAATAATACATATAAATTTAAAGTAAAGGAGCGAAATATTATGAATGATTATCCTATTGAAGGATTAATGAACACTGCTATGAATTCAATAAAAGAGATGGTTGATGTTAACACAATAATAGGTGAACCAATTGAAACATCTAATAATGTTGTTATAATTCCAGTTTCTAAAGTAAATTTCGGTTTTGCAGCTGGTGGAAGCGAGTTTAAAATTCCAACTAATAATGACAAAAATAAGTCAAAAGACGATGATTCTAAATCCACATCTTCTGAAAATTCAAGATTGCCTTTTGGTGGAGGATCAGGTGCTGGAGTAAGTATCAGCCCAATCGCATTTATTGCCATTCAACCAACTGGAGTAAAATTATTACCTGTTACCCATTCATCATCACTAGATAAACTTTTAGATTTTATCCCAGATTTGGTTGAAAAAACAAGTTCAATTATTGACACACAATTAAAAAAATTAGATAACAAAAAAGATTCTTCTGTTACATTAAAAGTTACAAAAGAATCATCTACACCACCTATAAAAAATAATACCAATGTAACTGCCTCAGAAGTTGTAAAAAAAGAATCTAAACCATACGATATTGAATATGATGAAACAAGTTCAGATATGTAAAATAAAAAACACTATATTACTAATCCATAGTAACTATAGTGTTTATTTCATTGCTATAATTAAGTCCTTTATTCGTATTCCTGCTGCTATTGCTGCATTCATTTCAAACACATTTTTATCTATATACACTGGATTGATTATATATGTGCAATTTTTATTATCTTCAATAAATAATGATAATATTATTGAAGTAATTATGCCTAATGCACTTGTTATCATTGCAGTTGCATACGCATCTTCTACACCGATACTTAAATTAAAGTTCAAATTATCGATACACACATGTGGCATAATCTTCTTTAATTTTTCCATCTTTTCTTTTTGTTTCTTTTCTGGATCTTCACTCTTCATATCCTGGATATTAGACTTTATCAACATCTTTCTAGTTTGCATATTATCTAATTTTAGTATATTAAATTTAATGTTTTTACATATATACAACCTGCATATAATTTGGAAATCAATATATTCTAAAACATTTGGATATTTTTTATTCACAATCGTCTCAGCAATATTTCTTAAATCATTAATATCATGTATACATATATTACATACTTTTAATTCAATTCTTCCCTTTATTATAATAATCATTAATACTAATAAAAATATTATAATAAAACTACATAAAAAGCAAAGCAAGACTACCACTATTTTCCTCCTAATGATAGTCTTGCCCATTTTTTTATATTTATTCTAATGATTTTCTAACGTTAAATCACACTGTCTTCTTCTTTTTTGATACTTCTATATCACCAAATAAGCTTTCTTGCTTTGTTTCTACTTTACTCCTTCTTGACATCTCTAATAATCCTGAAAACGCTGTAACAACTTCTTGTGGTTTGCATTTATTCAATGAGAATAATGTATTGAAAACAAAATTAGAATTACGTATTAATGCTCTAAACATTGTCTTTACAGTATCTCCAACAGAATAGTTCTCTATTATAGCAATCTTCTCCAAATTCTTAGAATTTTTATTAACCTTTACTTCATTTCTATGTAAAATTTCTTTATACTTTTCTACAATATCCTGATATGAATGTTTAATCTCTAATTTCTGTTTAGGCAATTCTATACTTTCAGGTAATCTATAAAATCTTTTTGAATTTTCATCATATAATTGTCTAAATTTATTAGTAATCTCTTTATATTGTTTGTATTCGATTATCCTTTGAATAAGTTCTTCTTCTGATAACATTTCTTCTTCTTCCTCCTGACGTGGAAGAAGTTTTTTAGATTTTATAAACAATAGATTAGATGCCATTATTAAAAATTCACTTGTAACTTCTAAGTCCAGCTCTTCCATTTTATTTATATAATCAATATATTGATCTGTTATCTCATTAAGATTTACTTCATATATATCCATTTTATTTACTTCTATCAAATGGCATAATAGATCTAAAGGGCCTTCAAAGTTTTCGATTTTTATATTGTACTTATTAGTTTCTAATGTAAAGATGTTTTGCATTATTATTACCTTTCATATTATTTTTCTTCAAATCATTTTATTATATTAATAACTCATTGCTAACTTTATATTATCACTTGTATATCCTTTTTTCAATAGAAACTGTTTTATTTCAATGTCTTCCGTTGAATTTTTCTTCCTATTAACAATCTTTATTGCAGACTGTAATTCATATTCGTTAAGTTCTTCACTATTTTCGGAAAAGTATAAATCAATGTCATTATTTTTAATACCTTTAGACATTAATTTGTATCTTAGCTCTTTTCTCGATAAGCTTTTTAGTGCCATATATTCTCTAACAAATCTTTCAACATAATTTGTATCATTTATATATCCAAGCTTTTTTAGTTCAGTAATTGCATCATCAATTATATCTTGACTATAGTCTTTCTTAAATTTTGTACGAATTTCATTCTCTGTCCTTTTTTTATAGAAAATATATTTTAACATTTTAGTTTTAGCTTCATCATATTTCTCTAAAGCATATCCATTTTCATTAAAGAACTTAGCCTTATACCTGTTAAAAGCTACATTACTAGATTTTTGCTCTTTAACTTCATCTTGGATATAGTGCATATTAGACTTATTAAACTCATCATCAGATATGCACATATCTTTATTACGTTTGCTTCTGTTTATTTCTTGGGATAAATTATGTATGTTTACTTCTCTCAAAGTTCTACCTTTCAATATTTAAATTATTCGTCTAAATCATCATCTTCTGGCTCTATGTCTTGTTCATCATCAATTACTTCATCTCCAAGGCTTTTTTCAAATGCTTCATCAAAGTTCTTTCTTACTTTTGCTTCAATATCTTCCATAATCTTAGGATTATCTTCTAAATATTTCTTTGCATTTTCTCTACCTTGTCCAATTCTTTCTCCATTATAGCCAAACCATGATCCACTCTTATCTACTATTCCTAAGTTAACACCTAAATCTAAGATATTTCCTGACTTAGAAATTCCTTTACCATATATAATATCAAATTCAGCCTCTCTAAATGGTGGAGCAACTTTATTTTTTACTACCTTCACTCTAGCTCTACTTCCTACTACTTCTCCATCTTGTTTTATGTTTTCAACTCTTCTTATATCAAGTCTCACAGAGGCATAGAACTTAAGAGCTCTACCCCCTGGAGTTGTTTCAGGATTTCCAAACATTACTCCAACTTTTTCTCTTAATTGATTTATAAATACTATACAGCTATTTGATTTATTTATAACACCTGCTAATTTTCTTAAAGCTTGTGACATCAATCTTGCTTGTAAACCAACATGAGCATCTCCCATATCACCATCTATTTCAGCCTTTGGTACGAGTGCTGCAACAGAGTCAACAACAATTATATCAATAGCTCCGCTTCTTACAAGAGCTTCAGCAATTTCTAATGCTTGTTCTCCTGTATCTGGTTGTGATACTATTAAATTATCTATATCAACTCCTAAATGTTTAGCATAAACAGGATCTAAAGCATGCTCAGCATCAATAAACGCTGCCTCTCCACCTTTCTTCTGTGCTTCTGCAATCATGTGAAGTGCTAAAGTAGTTTTTCCAGATGATTCTGGTCCATATACTTCTATAATTCTTCCCTTTGGTATTCCACCTATTCCTAATGCTATATCAAGGCTTAATGCTCCTGTTGGTATAGCTTCTATATTCATGGCTTTAAATTCGCCTAGTTTCATTACAGATCCTTTACCAAATTGTTTTTCAATTTGTCCCATTGCTGCTTCTAAGGCTTTTTGTTTTTCTGAACTAATTTTGTTCTTTTCTTTCTCTGTGCTCATAAATTCCTCCTCTAAACATTTGTTTGTGTATATTATATATTATTAAATTTTTTTGTCAATAGTTTTTGCGAACATTTTTTCACTTTTCTTTTTATTGTTGTCTAAACCATCTATCGAAATTATAGTATAAATTAAACGTATTAGGGCTAAAATCTCCGCCTACATTTGAGTTTAAAATTATTACTCCTTTATTTCTATACAATCCAATATATGGAACATCCTCATTTATTTTTTTCTGAATTTCACCATAATTATCTAAACTATTTAGCTTAGATTGAACATCATCATTTTGATAATTAGCCAAATTATTATATCCATAAAAATATGTCATATCAGGATTAACAGACGATTTTACTCCCGTTAAAATTATTTGATAATTTTTATTATTTAAATATTCATAATATTTATTATCATCAACTTGTACTATATTTATAATAACTCCTATATCTGCAAGCTGACTCTTTATATTATTAGCTACTTTTACTCTATCATTATTATTCTTATTTACTACTAACGATAATGTAAGCTTTCTAACATATCCACCTATATTTTTTTGCCATCTACCACTAACATATGTCCAACCACCATTTTCTAATGTTTTCTTAGCTTCTTCTTGATTATATGAAATTTTTCCTTCTTCATTATTTAAATAACTTCCATAATCTAATGGTGTATCAGCTACTATTTTAGTGTTACTAAATACGGTACTTACTATATTTTCTTTATTTATCCCATAATTTAATGCTTTTCTAACAGCTGAATCTGATAAAATACTATCTTTACAATTCAGGCTTATAAAGTCATAGTCTCTTCCCGCGTATTCTTTCTTATTGTATCCCATTGTTCCTACATAGTTTGTATAATCTGTCATATACGTATTTACCACATCAATATTTCCCAGCTTAAATGCATTAAAGATTTCTCCTATTGCATTATATTTATGAATTGTAATAGATTGCGTTTTAGGTGGATTAGATTTTATATTTCTCCATCTATCATTTCTAATTAACAATATATTGTCATTATCTATACTTGCTATTTTGTACATGCCAGTACCAATTGGTATCTTTCCTGTGCTTTGAAAATCCTCATTTAAGTAATACGTACTTGAGATTATAGGGAATGTTAAATTATATTCAAAATAAGGAACTGCTTCACTTAAATTTATAATTACAGTTTCAGAATCTGGAGTCTCTACATTTACTATCTTTTGAATATTCTGCATATATATTGATCCAGTTTCTTGAATTTTATTTATCGTATACTGTACATCTTTAGCTATCAAACTACTTCCATCTTGCCATTTTATCCCCGTATTTACTTTTATCTCATATTGTGTATCTGATACTTTTGTGCATGCTGTTGCAAGTGAATATTCAGCCTTATAATCTGATGTAATATTTATTAATGAATCAAATACTAATTTATCAATATTAACAATCTCACGATTTTTTGTAAGAATTGGATTCATAGTATCATAATTCGTAATTCCCATTTTCAAATTTTCTACAATGCTTACGTTATTATTTTGAACTGCATTTTCAATATCTTCATCATTTTCTTCATTTGGTTTATTTTTATCATACACTATATAAATTGCTCCTGCTATAAGAGCTATTACAACCAAAATAAATATATATTTAAAAAAGTTATTACCACTTGATTTCATGCAAATGATTTCCTTTCAATTATGTTTTACCAGCTTATAATATAATAAATGTAATTGTTTTTCAATAGTTTTAGAATATATTTTTAATTGAAAAACGGGTATGAATAGAGTATTGTCAGCTTTCACAACACTACTATAACATGCCCGTTAAATTTATATTTTATTTACTTAATCATTATCTTGATTCTACAATTAACCTAATTCCAGTTCTATCTTCGCCCTCCACTTGAACTTCAGCAAATGCAGGTATACATACTAGATCTACTCCTGTAGGTGCTACAAATCCTCTCGCGATTGCCACTGCCTTCACAGCTTGATTAAGAGCTCCTGCTCCTATCGCTTGCATTTCTGCCTTTCTTGTTTCCTTTACCATCCCTGCAATAGCTCCTGCTACTGAATTTGGATTTGATTTTGATGAGATTTTTAAAACTTCCATTGATTCCTCCTATATTATTTTTTATTTGTAATTACAATTATAGTTATAATATATTTTGGAAAAAATGTCCAGTATTTTTCATTAATTTTCCAAAGTTTTCATCGACTTGTTTTTCCGTTTTATGACAATTTTCGACATTTTATTATATATTTATTCTATATACTTTCTCTGTTCGACAATTTTCGTCATTTATCTCAAAGACAACACCATTTAATTTGCAATCACCTGTTGCTAATTTATATCTTTCTGGTAAAGATGTAACAAAACGTTTTAATGATGCATCTACATCCATTCCAATTACAGACTTACGAGGTCCAGTCATTCCTATATCAGTTATGTATGCTGTTCCTTTATCTAGGATAGTTTCATCCGCAGTTTGTACATGTGTATGTGTTCCATAAACTGCATTAACTCTTCCATTTAAGTAATAACCCATCGCAATTTTTTCCGCAGATGCCTCAGCATGGAAGTCAACAATGAAAATATCTGCTGAGATTTTCTTTAAAATATTATCAACCACGGTAAATGGATTTTCCGATAATACTCCCATATCAGTTCTACCAATTAAATTAATTACACATATTGTTTTACTATTTTTAGTAAGAATAGTATATCCGTGTCCTGGTACACCTTTCGAATAATTGGCTGGTCTAACCAGCATTGAATCATCTATAAAAGAAAATATATCTTTCTTTCCCCATGTATGATTTCCCATAGTTAGTACATCTATATCCATATTTTTAAGTTCTTGAAATATTTTTATGGTAATTCCCATTCCACCTGCTACATTTTCAGCATTAACAATTGTGAAATCTATATTTTCAGCTTCCTGTATATTATCCAAATCTTTTTTTAACTTAGCTAATCCATTTTCACCAACTAGATCTCCTATAGCCAATATCTTCATTTATAAATCCTCTTTCTTATCTATTTTTCTTTTTTAAATTTGCTCAATATTTTTCCTATAATCATTATAATTTCAGTTGAATGTTTTCTTGCAAATCCTTTATCTAGTGCCTTGCCACCAATTGTCATTGAAGCAACTAATGCACTTATGATGAATTGAATATTAGTTGAAATGTTCATCGCGTTCATTATTTTTATAGCAATTCCAGCACTTATAGCTCCACTTAAAACTCCACATATATCTCCTATTACATCGGCACATATATTTGAAACTTTCCCAGCATTTTTTATTAAATTAATTGATGTTTTAGCTCCTGGTAACTTCTTAGTTGCTTTTGCATGAAATTCTTTTTCATCAGCTACAGTAACAGCAACACCTATTACATCAAATATTATTCCAATAAATACCACTAATATTAATACTAGTATTGCTGGTATAAGTGGCAAGCTAGATACCGCACTGTTTGAAATAAATGAAAATATAATTGATAATACAAATGCAATTATAGATACCTGTATAAACCATTTCAGCTCTTCATTCATTTTTCTCTTTTCTTTTTGTTTTTCCTTCATTTTTTCATAACCAATTAAAATTGGTTTATTCCTCCTCGTCATTATATAATACTTTTCCTACTTTGTCTATCCAAAGCTTTATAAAAAATAAAACGATAAGTTTAACTTACCGCTTGATATCAATTCTCTACTTATTTTTTATTTATTTTGTTGGTAAAGTTATACGTAAATTTTACGGTTTAGGTCTAGTCGAATTTCTCTACTCCGAACTAACCATTACTGTTTAGTTGTTTCCATTTAATCAGAGCATCCAAAAATTTGGCTACCAGATTGCCACTTAAATCCGTATCTTAATCCATAAAACTTCTCACATTTGATGCAAACAGTCTAGAAGATTTCCTTGAAATATTACGTTTATTACTAGTTCTTTTTGCAATAGTGATTTCATAACAAATAATAAAACTATTTGGCCAAATAATCTTATTTTTTAAGTTAATCCCAAGACTATCACTCAAAACAGGCTATTGATAGACTATGCGAAAAGAGGAGTTAATATATATGCCATTATATATTTTCCTATTCTCATATTTTATATATCACACAAGCTTGGCGTCCCGCGCAAAATATAAAATTCGTGTCAGCCTTTTAGTGGATTTTTAGCCCCACTCTCATAATAAGCAATATCACTAGAATACTGCACCAACAAGATATAGTATACAATATTTATATTATTGTGTAAAGTGATTTATTCCATTTCTTTTGACTTTGCAGTATTTTGTAATGCTTATTCTGTATGTTTTTCTCAATATTTCTTTTATTTTCTTATTTTTTCTTTATTTTTTGATTTTATATTAATATCCATAATTGTCCAAAAAAAGATTCCATAATATTTCTATTATAGAATCTTTTATTTTATAAATTATCTTGCATAATCAACAACACGTTTTTCTCTAATCATGTTTACTTTTATTTGTCCTGGATAATCCATTTCTTCTTCGATTTTTTTAGCAATCTTTCTAGCAATTATAGTCATTTGATCATCTGAAATCTTTTCTGGTCTTACAATAATTCTAATCTCTCTACCAGCTTGAATTGCATATGATTTTTCAACCCCATCAAAAGAATCTGCTATTGATTCCAATTGCTCTAATCTCTTGATATATGCTTCTAGTGTTTCTCGTCTTGCTCCTGGTCTTGAAGCTGATATAGCATCTGCTGCTTGTACTAAACATGCTTCTGGTGTTTGCGGTTCAACATCTCCATGGTGAGCCTCTACAGCATTTATAACTCTTGGATCTTCCTTATATTTTTTCAATATATCAACACCGATTTCAACATGAGTTCCTTCCATGTCATGGTCTAATGCTTTTCCTATATCATGTAATAATCCTGCACGTCTTGCAAGTTTTACATCAAGTCCTAATTCATCAGCCATTATTCTAGCTAAATTAGAAACTTCAATAGAGTGCATTAATACATTTTGTCCATAACTTGTCCTATACTTTAGCTTTCCAAGTAAATTTATAATGTCTGGGTGTAAATTAATAACACCTGCTTCCATTGCAGCTCTTTCGCCCTCTTCCTTGATTGTTTTAGCTAATTGTTCTTTAGCCTTTTCAACCATTTCTTCAATCTTTGATGGATGTATTCTTCCATCTTCAATAAGTTTTTCAAGCGCTATCCTTGCAACTTCTCTTCTAAGTGGATCAAACCCTGATATAACAACTGCTTCTGGTGTATCATCAATAATAAAGTCAACACCTGTAAGAGTTTCGAGAGCTTTAATATTTCTACCTTCTCTACCAATTATTCTTCCCTTCATATCATCACTTGGTAATGAAACAATAGAAACTGTAGCTTCTGAGGTATGATCTGCAGCACATTTTTGAATAGCATATGTTATAACATTTTTAGCAGTTTCTTCTGCTTTATCTTTTATATGCTCCTCTATCGCTCTTATTTTTTCAGCTTTTTCTGCTGTAAGAGTTTCATCAATTTTAGCAAGTAATTGTTCCTTAGCTTCATTCTCCGTTAATCTTGCTATTCTCTCTAATTCGTCAAGTTGTGCATCTTTTAGTTTTTCAACCTCTTGTCTAGTAGACTCAATGCCATCTTCACGTTTGTCCAATTGCTTTTCTCTTTGCTCTGCATTATAAATTTTCTTTTCCAAATTTTCTTCTTTTTGAATCAATCTTTTTTCTTGTTGTTGAACATCACTTCTTCTTTCTCTAATCTCGTCTTCCAAATCATTTCTTGCTCTTATAATTTCTTCTTTAGCACGAACAATTTCTTCCTTCTTTGCATTTTCTGCTTCCTTATTGGCATTTTCAAGTATTCTTAGTGCTTCTTTCTCTGCACCCTCAATCTTTGACTCTGCAATCTTCTTTCTTGCCATGTATCCAATAATTGAAAATATTATCGCTGAGACTAGAAAAATAGTGATATAAATTACAATTTGCATAATTATAACACCTCTTTTTCATTAAATTTTCAATGTACAAATATATATAATCATTTTTTATAAATATTCTACATATATATTTTATTATTATTATTGAAATATGTCAAGTACCAAAAATGGGAAAGTTTATATTAATTTTTAAAAAAACTTAGGCAATGCCTAAGTCCTTTTTCTATGCTCTTGGATGAGCTTTCTTATATATATTTTTTAATTCAGGGGTTTGAAATTGTGCATAAATCTGAGTAGAAGATATATCTGAATGTCCTAACATGGCTTGTATAGATTTTAAATCTGCACCATTTTGTAAAAGATGTGTTGCAAATGAATGTCTTAATACATGAGGAGTTATATCTTTTTCAATATGAGCTTGTTCTTTATAATATTTTACTATTTTCCAAAATCCTTGTCTTGTTAATCTATCACCATTAACATTTACAAATAAGGCTTTGTTAGTTTCATCTTTAACCATTATTGGTCGTGCATCTTCAACATATTCTTTAAGTGCTTTTTCAGCTAATGTTCCTAATGGAATAATTCTAGCTTTTTTTCCATTACTGCATAATACTGTATTTTCGTCAAAATTAACATCATCTATATTTAAATCAATTATTTCTGTTACTTTCATTCCAGTTGCATAAGCAAACTCAAGCATTGCCTTATCTCTAGTTCCTTTTAAATCAACGTCTTTTGGTTGATCTAGTAATAGTTCAACTTCTTCAGAAGTCAATACACTTGGAACTCTTTTCTCTATTTTAGGAGATTGGATAGAAACAGTTGGATCTTCCTTAACCTTCTTTGTCCTTAATAGATATTGATAAAAAGAACGTATAGTAGCTAAACTTCTAGATGCTGTAGACGTCTTCTTGCCTTCTTTTTGTAACTCTTTTAGATAATCTTCAATGTTTTCTTCTGTTGCTTTTGAAAAGTTAATATCATTGGCGTCAAGGAACTTTTCGAATTGTAAAATATCTCTTCTATAAGATTGAAGAGTATTATCTGACAATTTTTTATCGTTCTGTAAAAATTCTAAAAAAAGTTTGATTTGCTTATCCATTTTGTTTTGCCCCTTTAAATTATATTGTTTTACATAAACTTATTATGTTATATCAAATTATTTCTAAAAAGTAAAGAGAATTGAACAATATTTTATTAAATAAATTTTGTCCAAAAGTATTGACTTTTTTGCATTTCTGTTGTAGTCATATATACTTTGAAATACTAATATATAGGTTACTTGATAAATAGGTTTCTAGTAATACTGATATTGCTAATAAAAAAATCGCCACTCCCACGTATATTAAATACTTTAATATTTCTTGTTTAAAATTTTCTCTATCTTGCACAATAGATTTATACATTTTCATTCCAGCAACTGCCAACATCAGTAGTGCTGGAATCTCTATTATTTTACTTACTAGCATAATAGATAAAGTAAATAACATTCCCTTTCCAATTCCCAAAGTCATAATAACTGCTGAAATTGAATATCCTATGCAAAATCCTTTATACCCAATAAAAATATATGTACCCAATATGCCAATTATAGATATACTTAAAAAAGCCATTAAAAGTATAGTTTTTATATTTTTATTTATATTTTCTTTAAGTATACAAGCATAATCTATTTTGTTTCCACTTTTTATACTAGAATTAAAATCAGTAATGTATTTAATTATTTCTGATTTTTGCTCATCACCTGAATTATTTAATACAAATGTGCCAATCAATATTCCCATAAGAAGTACTAAAAAAAGTATAAAATATTCTTTTATGTTTTCTTGTATATGTCTTTCTATCGCCTTTCTCATCTGTTTCCTCCTGATACATAATACTATTCCATAAAAGTTATTATTATTCATTTTTGTATAATAAATCTGCCCCATCATTCATTACTATACGCTTTATATTTCTATATAAGCAAAAATACAATAATCCTAAGATTATTGTATTTTTTATCTATACATTTTCTACTTTTCCGTATACTCCGCCACCTCCGGCATGAATATGCATTTTTCCTTGTCTAGCATTATCAATAACATCTGCTAATTTTTCTCCAACACAAGATTCTAAATCATCTCTTGTAACTTTATTTAATATAGTCATTTCTGTGCCAAATGCAGAAAGTAATTTTTCTATTGCTTTATTTCCCACTCCTGGCATAAATTGAAGTGGTACTTGATAATGATATTCTGGTCTAAAACTTGGGCTTGTTGATTCTTGATCTTTGATCATTTCTATTCTATCGAAAACTCCCATTGTAATATTTGTTCCACCACATTTATCACATTTTAATGCTGGTGCTGGTGTTTCTATAGAACAGTTGCAATCTTCGCAAAAGCTTCTATTGTATTTTCCTAGTTTAGGATCTAATCCATAATTACATATAATCTTTCTTCCATCCTCACCTTTTATTGCTTTAAATATTTCTTTAAAGCTTACATCTTCTACTAATAATTTATTATATTCTCTTGCTATTTTAGGTAATGAATGTGCATCTGAGTTAGTTACAAATTGTTTATCAGCTAATTCTGAAATCTTATCAGCATAATATGTATCTGAACTTAATCCCAATTCTATTGCAAAAATTTTATTATATTTTTCTTTAAAAATTCTTTCTATTCTTCTTGTGCAATTTCCATAATAACTTTTAAATGGTGTAAATACGTGAGCAGGAATTAATACACCATTATATTTCTCTACTATATCAATTAATTCATAACCTGATACATCAGATCTTTGAGTACTTAATGTAATATTATGAATATGCTTAGACATTTCCTGCGAAAAGCCTTTTATATCCTTAAGTGTTGGAAAATAACATAAATTATGTGCACTACCTGTTTTGCCATCTTCATTTTTTTCTGATGTTTCTACTTCACTTCCTAGTATAATACATACTTTATCTTTATAAATTATTCCACCATCTTTTAATTCATATGCTTCACCTGTTTTTAAAAAGCTTTCAATGTCTTCAATAACATAAGGTGATGCACAATCAATTATTCCTACTACATCAATTCCTTTTCTTTCATAACATTCTTTTGCTATGTTAGCAAAGTTCAGTGAACGAGCTCCTGTAATTTTTATTGGTTTTCCATTTTCGCTTCTTCCTATGTGTACATGTAAATCTGCAAATATTTCGTTCATTTAATTTTCCTCTCTATCTTGTATGTTCCTCACTATTTTGTTCTCTATTATTTTCTATTGCTCCATTTCCATATCTACTATACAGTTCTTCCACATCCGGATTATGTGGATTTAACACACTATGGCTCGTATATGGAGTATTAGTGACTTCAGGCGACATAGCGCCACTTTCTCTTTCACTTCTCATCATGTCATTAGCAATTTCAGAAGCTAATTGCGTCGGAGTTATTTCGACTTTTTCTTTGCTTTTCTGATTTTCTCTTAATTTCTGTAGCTCGATCATTCTCACAAAATCTTCCTCTAGTTGCTTAGCATAGCTGATTCCTTTTATTAAATTTTGCGGATCTGTCATATCATTAAAAATCTTCTGAGCTTTTCTTATACTATCTTCTGTTGGCATATTATTCCCCTCCTATACCTCAATATTTTGTGCATAATGTACAAATTCTATAAATAAATTTAACATTTTATTTTCTTTATCTTTTAGATTTCTATATTGTAATAATACAATAGCTTCTTCTGGTTCAAAACCTATTCTTTCCGGCCTGTCCAATAACATTCCACCAAATTGATCTGCTAGTTCTAGTATGTCCATTTCTATTGTTCTATTTTCTTTTATTGTATATCTATTTACTCCTTCACATATTTTGCAAAATCTTTCGTCAAAGCCAAGTTTAGCTAAATATTCAGCTCCTCTTTTTGCATAATTCTTTATTTCTTCTATATTAGTTGAGTTTTCTACTTTCATACAATCGCAAAGCAATCTAGCCGTTATAACTATATTCTCGTCAATTTGTAAATCAGGATAATACTGTTTTAAATAATCTAGGAACATCTTTGTTATTAGAGCTTTAAATATTACTGAATTATCATAATATATTCCTGTTCTCTTTTTCAAATAATACATTATTTCTAGCTTCTTGCTCCAATCTGTTTCTCCTAGAATGTATTCTGCGAAAGTTTCGTCGCCCATAGGATTTCCTCCTGTTATATTTAAATTTCAATGCCATTATATTCTATTAAGCTATTTCTTTCAATAATTATAATAAAAAAATAATCATAATGTAATATCTTTGTAATATTACATTATGACTAACCCATTTGTATAATCCAACCCAGTTTTTGATTCTTCTGAATACCCTATTGTATACACATCTGTAGCATATTTATCAATTTCAAGCATTTTAGAATATTTCTTGTTTCTATTCTCCCTTTCAAATTTGCTAACTGATGTAATTACTTTTACTCTAGGATCAATTTCTGATAATAATTTTCTACCATTTTCATTAAATCCTAATACTCGTACATATGGTTTTATTGCCTTTGACATTTCCATATCAGCCTTTTTTATGTTTAAAAGAGCATATAACATTATTCGTTGTATTCTTGTTTGAGTATATCTCTTTGACTTAATCATATTTATCAATTCAATGATATTATTAGTTTTGCCAACAGCTTGTTTAATCAAATTTTCTAATCCCTCTGATACTTCTGGTAAGTCTGCAATTTCCTTTATTGTCATACTTCTTAATTTATATATTATAATGTCACAATAATTTGCAAGATCAAGTACATAAGTCCCATTTTTTATATTTTCTAGCAATATATTAAAACTACTACTTGGAACAACTCTGGCTACTTCCTCCATTTGTTTTCTCATCATTAAATATCTAATACCAGTCGCACTAGCATACTCATCTATTATTTTTTTACTATTGTAATACACTTTTTCTCTACGGATTCCTATCGGAGTTATTTTACTTTTTTGCTTTTTTAAAGCTTTAAGATATTCAATAGCTAAAATATTATTTGATCCATTTAAGATATTATCATACTTAGGATCTTTCAAATATTTGATTATTGCTTCTTCACGTGCTTTAGGAAATGATTTTCCTTGTTTTAATTCATCTTTCAAATAATTTACATATTGTACTGGTTCTTCATATAAAACATTAGCTATATTATTAAGCAATGATATATTATTTGATTCTATTCCAAATGACAAACTATCAATTATTCCAAGTTCATCTAGAATTTTTATCGCACCACTTGCAAAATTTTCCGCACTAGATATGCTATACAGTGTTGGAAGTTCTATTACTAAATCCACTCCACTTTTTATAGCCATCTTAGCCTTTTCCCACTTATTCACTATGGCTGCATTTCCTCTCTGAGTAAAGTTACCTGTAATTACAGCAACAGTATAATCTGCTCCAGCCTGTTCTTTGCTATTTTGTATATGATATACATGTCCATTATGAAATGGATTATATTCAGCAATTATTCCTAATATTTTCGACAATGTACTTCTCCTTTCTTTTATATTATTTCATACTTTCTATTGAAAGCTACGTTATTTATTGATATAATAACATAAATTCATATTTTTTTCAATTAATTTGGAGGTTTTGTATGGAAAAAATTATCATATATACAGATGGTGCATGCTCAGGTAATCCAGGTCCCGGAGGATGGGCAGCCGTACTAATATATAATGGCAAGGAAAAGGAAATTTCCGGTGGCAATAAAAATACCACAAATAATATAATGGAAATTACTGCTGTAATCGAAGGTTTGAAAGCTTTAAAATACCCTTGTGAAGTCGAATTATATAGTGATAGTGCTTATGTTGTTAATACTTTTACACAAGGTTGGATTTTCAACTGGATGCAAAAAGGATGGAAAACAGCTTCTGGTGATTCTGTAAAAAATAAAGAACTCTGGCAAGAACTTTATTCTCTTACCAAAATTCATAAAGTCACTTTTAACAAAGTAAAAGGACATGCAGATAACCATTATAACAATCGATGCGACGAATTAGCTAGAGATGCTATTAAAAACTTATAATCTTTTGCAAATAACCTATATGTTTATAGGTTATTTTTCCATACATTTATTATTTTTTATAATATATAATATAATCAGATTCATCACAGTTCATAACAATTTCATATTGTTCATCAATCATATTCTTTTCATCTTCGGTTAATGAATCTAACTCATTATTTACATTAAATTTATTATCAGTATCTATACTACTAATTATCTCATCAATTAAGCTATCCTTTTTATTAGAATTGTCTTTGTTTTTCACTATTTGATATCCCTCGATTCTTCTTAATTTATATACAGCTTTATTATTTGAATTAACAACTACGCTGTCTTTTCTTAATATCTTATTTGTGTCTATATCAACACATTTTACAGTTATATATCTTTGAGTGTTATTGTCTTTTTTCATTTCTGTAGAGTTCTTTGTGACAGGAGCATAAAATAACTTAATTATATTCTCTCCTGGTTGCAAAACGACTTCATTATTCTTCGAATTAGTATAATAATTACTTATCTTCTTAGGAACAATCTGTATTTTCTTGTTTTCGTAACCTTCTTCTACAGTATCTTCTTTTATTTCTTTGTTATTTAATTTGTTTATGTATTTTATCCTAATTGAACAATTCTTGGCATAATGATATTTAACATCTTTGCATTCTTTTGTTAGTTTTCCTTCATAATCACATTCAAAATAAATGAATGTGTATCCATCTATCTTCTTTTCCAACCCTTTGGCATCATACTCATCATTAATTGCGCCATAAATATACTCATTCGGAGCTAATATTTCTCCATTAGAGTCTACATACTTAACACATATTCCATCTGATTTTATATCTATTTTAAAAGTTTTGTTTTTTGAAATATTTCCACTATTGTCCATAGTTCTTATATGTAAATAATAGTCTTTCGAGTAGTCAATATTAGAAACAATAATAGCCGATTCATCGAGTTTATTGAGTGTAGTATCTGCCTGATTTTCTAAAACATTATCAACGGCATAACTATATCCTTGAATACCAGATTCACTATAAAAACTCAATTCTTTATTATTAGAGCCTTTAGTTATAAGGTAAATATACTTTGTTCCATTATCCTTAGGTCTATTAAAATAGATTGACATATTATCTCCGTCCATTTGAGTTATTACAGAATCAACATTATTAGGCTCAGCTATATCCTCATTTTCTAAGATTACTTCCTGATCTTTTTGAAAAAGACTTTTTTTAGTATTTTGCTGTACTTGAATTAAATCATTATCTAATTTTTGATACAATATACTTCCAGGTTGTAATTTAACAATGGACACATTTGTATTCTCCTGTGCAAGTACATTTGCTCCATACAAAATCTGAATTATTCTAAGAACATGAAGAGTTAGAATTACAACAGAAACTATTAGCAATACTTTAAATCTTATATTTGATATACTTTTTTTATGCACAATGACCCCTTTCGATTATTATATAATTATTACTGCATCTTTTGTATTTGTATAATGTTGGAGTCTTTTATCGTTAAAGATAAATATCCATAATTAGGCTTGCCAAATTATGGACTAATAATATATTTTTTGTAATATTTTGTCAATAGTTTTTCAGTAATTTTTTTATTTTTTCATCGACATTTTATTACAATTTTCGTCAAAAAAATAGTAACAATCATTTTCATAATTGTTACTATTTATCTTAATTATTTTATTACTGATAATATTGGTGGAGCTAACTGTTTCTTTCTTGATACTACACCTTCTAATAGCATTGAATCATCACTATCTAATTTTTTTCCAAAAGCTTTTTCTACTATATCTTTGTCTTTTCCTAAAGCTATAATTTTAGAATTTGTATTTATTATATCAGTAATTGTAAATACGAATAAATTTAATCCTTTTTCTGCTATTTCTTTTTCTATAGCAAATGATAAATCTTCTTTTCTAGAAAATACATCATCAATATCTGCTGTATTTACTTGTGCAATCTCTATTTTCATTCCATTTTCTTCATATAATTTTGCATCCAAGTTTATAACTTCTTCACAAGAATATGAGCTTATGTCTGTTCCAGCCTTTAACATGTTTAAGCCATATGTAGCTGCATCAACATCAGCAATTCTTTCTAATTCTTTATATGCTTCTATATCTTTTTCTGTGCATGTTGGAGATTTTAATAATAAAGTATCAGAAATAATTGCACTTAGCATTAAAACAGCCATTTGTTTGTCTATTTCTATGTTTTCATGTTTGCATATATCATATAAAATAGTTGAAGTACATCCAACAGGTTTAGCTATATAATATAATGGTAATTCTGTTGAAAAATCTGCTATTCTATGATGATCAATTACAGCTATAACTTCAGCATCTTTTCTACCATCAACACTTTGACCTGCTTCATTATGATCTACTAATATAAGTTTTTGATTTGCTTCAACATTTGAAATTTCAGGTTGTGCCTCTATTCCCAAATATTTAAATACATATTCTGTTTCTTTATTTAACTTTCCTAATCTAACAGCTTGTGCTTCTACGCCATAATGTTTTGCTATTTTTTCCATAGCTAAGCTTGAGCATATTGTATCTGTGTCTGGATTTTTATGTCCAGTAATTAATATTTTTTCCATATTATTATATCCTTTCATATTCGTAATTATATGGTCACATTATATAATTATTTACTTTTGTTGTCAATATTTGAATGCAAACATACTATTTAAACTTCTTCTGTAAAACCTTTCCTTTTTTCTATTCTATTTCATTATATTATTATATCTTATACTTCTGCAATCGTCATATTTTCTATTTATCTATTAATATTACAAAAGCCTAAATTATTAAAACTTAGGCTTTCTCTTACTATTATTTGTTTTCATCATTATTTGAATTATCTTTATTCTTAAAGAAAAATGATATTCCTACAATTATTAGTATAACTGGTAATGCTAATTTCCAAATCATATCTGTACTAATCACATTTTGTCTTGACAAAAGTAAAATTACTCCTACTATAATTCCAACTATATATCCGGCTTTATCTTTTTCTGTTATTAATCCAATTACACAAGGCACAATTATGAATAAAGTCCACCATCCAGCAAAGAACAATTCCACATTAATTATTCCTAATGAATTAGCTCCCATAATTAGTCCTAATACAATTAGCACAATTCCCCATAATATATTTCTTAAATTTTTCATTTTGGCATCCTCCCTATTTATATATTATACATAGATATTTTATAAATGTCAAATAGCTTAAATTACATAAAAATAAACTAATTTATCTATTCCAATCGTATTAAACTTGCATTATAAAAATCGTAGATATACTAATTTCTCAGTATTTCTACGATTTCTATAATGGTGGGCAGAGATGGATTCGAACCATCGTACTCAAATGAGAACAGATTTACAGTCTGCCGCCTTTAGCCACTCGGCCATCTGCCCTTAATCAAATTATTAAAAATTTTTATTTATAGTCCATACTATATGTATAGACTATAATAAAAAAATGGTGCGCCTTCAAGGATTCGAACCTTGGACCGACCGGTTATGAGCCGGTTGCTCTGACCAGCTGAGCTAAAG
>ERZ827528.235-NODE-235-length-72280-cov-14.223898_pt1 | contig 72280 bp, 64 predicted proteins | sample MGYA00519768_ERZ827528 | MGnify/ENA primary metagenome ERZ827528 (study PRJEB31778, sample SAMEA3449343) | human gut metagenome | biome: human gut; feature: human-associated habitat; material: faeces | place: United Kingdom | collected 2010/2012 ...
CCCCTCCCGGGGTTCTTTTCACCTTTCCCTCACGGTACTGCTTCACTATCGGTCACCAAGTAGTATTTAGCCTTTGGGGGTGGTCCCCCATTTTTCATACGAGATTTCCCGTGTCTCGCACTACTCTGGATACTACCATGTCATTTGATTTTTCGCTTACTAGACTTTCACTATCTTTGGTCTGCTTTTCCAAACAGTTCTGCTAAATCTCATGAATCAATTATGTAGTCCATAACCCCAGTAGAATTACTTCTTCTGGTTTAGGCTCTTCCTCTTTCGCTCGCCACTACTCAAGGAATCGAGTTTTCTTTCTTTTCCTGTGGGTACTTAGATGTTTCAGTTCCCCACGTTCCCTTCACATACACTACTTTACTTATGTATGGATAACTGGTCTTTTTCCACCAGCTGAGTTTCCTCATTCGGATATCTATGGATATAATGGATATTTGCTCCTCCCCATAGCTTTTCGCAGCTTATCACGTCCTTCATCGGCTCTTGGTGCCAAGGCATTCACCCTATGCTCTTAGTAGCTTAACCTCTGACTTCGTATAAACTTCGTTCTACGTTGTCAAACTTCCTTAAAAATTATTCGATGTACACGAGTACTATCTCATAATTTTTTCGTCGTTTTCCTAGTATAACTCGTTTCTACTGTGTCATATTAATATTTTCATCGGTTCTTTGTCCTAAAACTTTTTTCGGTTTTTGTTACTAATGAGATAAAATATTTGAATATTTTATTTCTAGTTTACCTTATTTTTCATCTATATATTTTTCAATGTGCTCTTTTTTAAGTCAAATTAAATTTGGCTTAATGGTGGAGCTGAGGAGAGTCGAACTCCTGACCTCCTGCTTGCAAGGCAGGCGCTCTAGCCAACTGAGCTACAGCCCCATATTTGGTTTATAATGTGCTTTATTAAAAACTGCTTTTATATTATATCATATTAATATAATATTATGCAATAGTTTTTCAAAAGTACATTGAAAAATAAACAATGAACGGTAGGTTTCCCACAGGAAAGCTCTGAATTTCTTCTTTGCTCTCCTGCCTCTTGATTAACTCACTTTTCTTTCTCCTTAGAAAGGAGGTGATCCAGCCGCACCTTCTGATACGGCTACCTTGTTACGACTTCACCCCAATCATTAGTTCTACCTTCGACTGCTGCCTCTAAGATTAGTTGGCTCACAGGCTTCGGGTATTCCTAACTCTCATGGTGTGACGGGCGGTGTGTACAAGGCCCGGGAACGTATTCACGGCAGTATGCTGACCTGCCATTACTAGCAATTCCGACTTCATGAAGGCGAATTTCAGCCTTCAATCCGAACTGAGACTGTTTTTAGAGTTTTGCTTCATATCACTATGTCGCTTCTCTCTGTCGCAGCCATTGTAGTACGTGTGTAGCCCAAGACATAAAGGGCATGATGATTTGACGTCATCCCCACCTTCCTCCGATTTATTACCGGCAGTCTTTCTAGAGTTCCCATCTTTACATGCTGGCAACTAGAAACAGGGGTTGCGCTCGTTGCAGGACTTAACCTAACATCTCACGACACGAGCTGACGACAACCATGCACCACCTGTATAGATGTCCCGAAGGACTTAATAATCTCTTATTAATTCATCTATATGTCAAGCCTTGGTAAGGTTCTTCGCGTTGCGTCGAATTAAACCACATACTCCACTGCTTGTGCGGGCCCCCGTCAATTCCTTTGAGTTTCAACCTTGCGGCCGTACTCCCCAGGTGGGATACTTACTGCGTTTGCGACGGCACAGAAGACTTAATATCTCCTACACCTAGTATCCATCGTTTACGGTGTGGACTACCAGGGTATCTAATCCTGTTTGCTCCCCACACTTTCGTGCCTCAACGTCAGTTACTGTCCAGAAAGCCGCCTTCGCCACCGGTGTTCTTCCTAATATCTACGCATTTCACCGCTACACTAGGAATTCCGCTTTCCCCTCCAGTACTCAAGATAGATAGTTTTAGTTGCAGTTCCTCAGTTAAGCCGAGGTATTTCACAACTAACTTGTCTTTCCGTCTACGCACCCTTTACACCCAATAAATCCGGATAACGCTTGCTCCCTACGTATTACCGCGGCTGCTGGCACGTAGTTAGCCGGAGCTTATTCTACAGGTACTGTCCTTTCTCTTCCCTGTCTAAAGCAGTTTACAATCCGAAAACCTTCTTCCTGCACGCGGCGTCACTGCGTCAGAGTTTCCTCCATTGCGCAATATTCCCGACTGCTGCCTCCCGTAGGAGTCTGGGCCGTATCTCAGTCCCAATGTGGCCGTTCAACCTCTCAGTCCGGCTACTGATCATCGTCTTGGTGGGCCGTTACCTCACCAACTAACTAATCAGACGCAAGCTCATCTATCAGCGGATTGCTCCTTTTCTATTTAGAGCATGTGCTCCTCACAGCTTATGCGGTATTAGCAGTGATTTCTCACTGTTATTCCCCTCTGATAGGCAGATTGCTTACGCGTTACTCACCAGTCCGCCACTAACCGCTTTCAAAAGTAAACTTTCGAATTAAGTTCGTTCGACTTGCATGTCTTATGTGCGCCGCCAGCGTTTATCCTGAGCCAGGATCAAACTCTCATATTAAATATGTTTGAGTTTATAGCTCATTTTAAATCTGTTTTTATTGTTTTTCTTTTAAGTAAATTTCTTTACTTGGTAGTACAATTAACTACCGCTTTTATTGGTTTCTCAAAAGATTCATTGTTTACTTTTCAATGTACTTTATGTCCCTGTGTTTCTTGTTGTATCCGTTCTGCTTGGGACGTTTTTTATTATACTATCGTCTGGCTAAAAAGTCAACACTTTTTTTCATTTTTTTTAAAGTTTTTTATTTTATTTTTTATTATTGCCTTTTAATGACATTTTAATTCGTATTTTTCTTTAGTTTATCGTTGTTTTCATGTTTTATCTTATTTTTAGTCTTGAGGGTTATATTTTTTTATTTCACTGTATTATTCAGCCTAATGTAGGTTTACGTAACTATTTTTTCTTTATAAATTAAATTTATTTGTATATATATAATATTGAATAAAGTTGGTTTTTAATTTACATAATGCTTTTGAGCTAATCTTTATTGCTTAATTCAAAGTAATTGAAGTATAACAAATCGCAATATTTTATTCAAAAATTTATATAGTTATAGCGAAATGAACATTCGTCATTTCGCTACATCTAAAATTTTATATAAATTATTTCATCTGTCTTCTTACTTCTGAAAGTATTTTATCTCTAATCTGAGTTGGAGTTCCTTGCATTGTTGCACCTGCTGCCTGTGCATGACCGCCGCCGCCAAACATTAAACATACATCTGCTACGTTTATGTTTTCTGATGATCTTAGAGATACTTTAAATCCTTTTTCATTTTCATGTAGGAATATTGATACTTCGACTCCTTCGATTCCTCTACCTTCATTAACTATTCCTTCATAGTCGCCTGTTTCTGCATTTACATTTTGCTCATCTTCTTTAGTTATATATGTAAATGTTATTTTGTCATTGTCTATAAACTCTATTCTATCAAGTGCTATTTTTCTTAGTTCAAAGCTTGTTTTTGTATGAGTCTCAAGCATTTGTTTATATATTCTTGATATGTTTACACCTTTGGCTAATAGCTCTGATGCTATTGCAAATGTTTCTTGTGATACTTTTGAATATTGAAACCCTCCTGTATCTGTTATTATTCCCGCTATTAGGCATGTTCCTATTGATTGATTAATATCCCATCCATAGAATTGAAAAAGCCTGTAAAGGACTTGTGCACACGCAGGAGCACTTGGATCAACATAGTTTACATCACCAAACATGTCATTAACGCTATGATGGTCTATCATGATTCTTGTATTTGCATCTTCAAAATAATTTGACCATCCATTTAATAATTTTATTGTTGCACAGTCAACAGATATTGCTAAATCATATTTTTCTCTTGTACCTTCTTTGCGTGCTTCTGATATACATGGTAGTACTTCAAATATCCTTGAGTATTTTGGTATTATTACTTCTACATCTTTATTTAAAGCTTTTAAAGCTTGATATAAAGCTAAGCTCGAACCTATAGCATCTCCATCTGGATTTTCGTGTGTTAGTACTACTATGTTATTCGCACTTTTTATTTTTTCTAATATTTCGTCTAAAGTAGTCATTGTTTGTCTCCTTTATTTTCTTCTAATCTTCATTATTATCAGATTTTCTCTCTTTTTTTAGTTCATTTAATATTGCGTCTATTTTTTCACCATAAACTATTGAATCATCATATTCAAATACTAATTGTGGTGTTATTCTTAAATTAACAGTTGCAGCAACTCTGCTTCTTATAAATCCTGCTGAATCTTTTAGACCTTGTATTGTTTGTTTTAAATTTTTAGAGTTTAAAACACTAACATATACTTTTGCATATTTTAAATCTGGTGTTACTTTTACTTTTGTAACACTTACCATTCCTGTTACATCAGGATTTTTTAGTTCATAGTTTATCACTTGACTTATTTCTTTTCTAAGTTCTTCGTCAACTCTTCCTAATCTATTTGTGTTTTTAGCCATTTTTAATCCTTCCTTAATTCTAAAATGACCTAATAACTGTAACTTTGTGTTCAATTATCAGGTCATTTATTATTATCTTTTTACTTCTTCTTTAATATATGCTTCAATTGTATCTCCTTCTTTTAGATCATTGTAGTCTTCAATTTGAAGTCCACATTCAAATCCTTTAGATACTTCTTTAGCATCGTCTTTAAATCTTTTTAATGACACTAATTTTCCGTCATGAATTACTACACCTTCACGGATTACTCTTACTCCAGCATTTCTTTCTAGTTTTCCATCTAGTACAAAGCATCCAGCTATTGTTCCTACATTAGATATTCTAAATGTCTGTCTTACTTCTGCATTTCCGATATTTACTTCTTGGTAAACTGGTGCAAGCATTCCTTTCATTGCATCCTGTACGTCTTCGATAGCTTGATATATTACAGAGTATTGTTTTATTTCTACTCCATCTTTTTCAGCTAAATTCTTTGCTGCTCCAACTGGACGTACATTAAATGCTATTATAATTGCATTTGCTGCTTTTGCAAGTTGAACATCTGATTCTGTTACACCACCTGCACTTGAGTGAATTACTGATACTCTAACTTCATCATTTGATAGTTTTTCAAGTGATGATTTCATTGCTTCTGCTGTACCTTGAACATCAGCTTTTACAATGATATTTAATTGCTTTAAATCTTCACTCGCCATTTTGTCAAATAGGTTATCTAGTGTTACTGCTTCAGTACTATTTAGTGTTTTCTCACGGTTCTCTAGCTTTCTTTGTTCAATTAAATGTTTTGCTACTTTTTCATTTTTAACTTCGTAGAATACATCTCCTGCTTCTGGGACTTCATGTAAACCTGTGATTTCAACTGGTGTTGATGGTCCAGCTTCTCTTACCATCTTTCCTTTATCATTTTTCATTGTTCTGATTTTTCCTATAGATGTTCCTAAAATGATAGTATCTCCTACATTTAAAGTTCCTCTTTGAACTAATACAGAGGCGATTGGTCCTTGTGCTTTGTCAAGTCTTGCTTCTATAACTGTTCCTTTTGATTGTCTATTAGGGTTAGCTCTTAAATTTTGCATATCTGCAACAAGTAGAACCATTTCTAATAAGTTATCTATATTAATGTTCTTCTTTGCTGAAATTGGCACAAATATTGTATCTCCGCCCCATTCTTCTGGAACTAGTTCATACTTCATTAATTCTTGCTTAACTTTATCAACATTTGCTCCTGGTAAGTCAATCTTATTTACTGCAACAATTATTGGTATTCCTGCTGCTTTTGCATGGTTTATTGCCTCTACTGTTTGAGGCATGACACCATCATCTGCTGCTATAACTAATATTGCTATATCTGTGATTTGAGCTCCTCTAGCACGCATGCTTGTAAAGGCTTCATGTCCTGGTGTATCTAAGAAAGTTATTTCTCTTCCATTTACATTTACTTTGTATGCACCAATATGTTGTGTGATTCCTCCAGCTTCTCCTTCAATTACATTTGTTTGTCTAATTGCATCAAGAAGTGAAGTTTTTCCATGGTCAACGTGACCCATAACAACTACAACTGGTGGTCTTTGTTGCAAATCTTCTTCCTTATCCTCTGAATCATCAAATAATATGTCTTCATCTTTGATTTCTTCTTTTTTAGTTGCCATTACTCCAAAAGCATCAGCTACTAAATATGCTGTATCAAAATCAAGTGTTTGATTGATATTTGCCATTATTCCTAAGTCAAATAATTTCTTAATTACTTCTGTACTTGTTTTCTTTAAATCTGTTGCTAAATCTTTTACAGATATATTTGATGGAATTGTAATCTCTTTTAATTCAAAGATTTTTTGCTTATTTCTTTCTCCATCTTTCTTAGCTTTTTTCTTATTTTTCTTTCCTCTTGCTGTAGTTAGGTCGTAATAATCAAGCATTCCTCCTTCTTGATCTTCAAACATATTAGACAATCTATTTACTTGCTTTAAGTCTCTTAATTTATCTTCATCAAATGATTCTTCATCTGATCCTCTTCTATTTCTGTTATTTTTCTTTTTGTCATCTAGATTTCTATTAGCTTTTTGTTTGTCAATAATTTTTGTGCTGTAATCTCTTTGATTGTCTTTTTCCATAATATCAATAGATACAATATCCTTAATGTTTTTGTCAATAGATTTATTATTTGCAGGTCTTTGTTTGAAATCTCTTTTGAAAGATGAACCATTATTATTATCTCTAAAACTTCTTGAACCTTCTTTGTTAAATCCAGAGTTATTGTTTCTGTTTCCAAATTTGCTATCTTGAGAATTGTTGTTTCTAAATCCTCTATTATCTCTATAGTTGTTTCCGTCTCTGTTATTTCTAGCAAATCCGTCTCTTCCATTCTTATTAAAGTTTCTATCTTTGCTAAAACCTTCTCTTTGATTATTTTCTTTGTTATATCCATTTCTATTGAAATTGTCTTTATTAAAGCTTTTATTTGTTTGTTTATTTTCCATAATCTTTGTTTCTGCTTTTACTTCCTTGCTTATTGTTTTAGTTTCGTTATTAATCTTTTCATTATTTTTCTTTGTCTCTGGTTCTTTTATTTCTGGTTGTTTTGGAGCTTCTACTTTTTCAGTTGCAGCACTTTCTACTTTATTTTCAACTTTTTTCTTTTCTTCAACTTTTGGTTCTTCTTTTTTAGTAGACTTTGGTTTTATTCCAAATAGTTCATTAACGGTCATTGGCTTTGTTGGCTTTTCTCTATAAACTATATTAAAATCTTTGTTTCTTCTTTGTACATTAAAACCAATACCATTTTTCTGATTTTTATTTGTTTCTTGCTTTTTGTCTTCTACTATTACTTCTCTTCTTATTATTATTTGACCTGTTGTTTTTATTTCATCTTTTTTTTCTGTTTTTGCTTTCTTTTCCATTTTTTCTGGTTTTATATCCTTTTCGCTTTTTTTCAAATTTTCCTTCAACCTCTTTACATCATTTTCTTCGATACCACTTAAATGACTAGTAACTTTTAATCCCATTTTTTTGGCTGTTTCTAATACATCTTTATTGTCTATCTTTAGTTCTTTTGCTATTTCGTATATTTTTATTTTAGCCAATAAATTCACCCCCGATTCTATAAAATGTTTATACATTTTTATAGCTTTCTATATATTTTATATACTATTGTTCAAGTTTATGAATTTTATTTAGTCTGCTTTATTAAAATCTGTCTCCTCTATATTTTCTTCTGTATCAGCTTTATTAAAATCTTCTTCTGTTTCTTCATTGTTTTCTTCTTGATTTTTCATAAGCATTTCTCTAAATTGAGATTCACTCTTTATATCTATTTTCCATCCTGTTAATCTAACTGCTAATTTTGCATTTTGTCCTGATTTTCCTATTGCTAATGATAGTTGATCATCTGGTACTATTACTTGTGCAAAATGTTCGTCTTCTTTTATATCTACTGCTAATACTTTAGCTGGAAGCAATGCTGTTGATATGAATATTGATGGATCTTCGTTCCATTCAATTACATCAATTTTTTCTCCGTTCAATTCGTTTATTATATTTTGTATACGTATTCCTTTTTGTCCTACACATGAACCTACTGGGTCAATATTAGGATTTGGTGAATATACTGCAACTTTGCTTCTTGATCCAGCTTCTCTTGAGATACTCTTAATTTCTATTAATCCTTCATATATTTCTGGGATTTCTATTTCAAATAATTTTCTTACAAATTCTGTGCTAGCTCTTGATAGGATAATTTGTGTTGATCCTTTTGCACCTTTTTCAACACTGATAATACATGTTTTTATTTTATCATTTACATGATATTTTTCAGTAGGTATTTGTTCTTTCTTAGGCATAACTCCTTCTATCTTGCCTAAATCAAGTATAACTGCTCCACCATCTGCTTTTTGTACTAATCCTGTTATTATTTCGCCTTTTTTGTCAGCAAATTCTTTAAATATTACGTCTCTTGATGCTTCTCTTATTTTTTGAGTAATTACTTGTTTTGCTGTTTGTGCTGCAATTCTTCCAAATTCTTTTGGCATTAATTCAAATTGTACTTTATCGCCAACTTCATAATCACTGTTTATTTCTTTAGCATCTTTTAAAGATATTTCTTTTTTATCATCTTCAACATTTTCAACAACATCTTTTTCTTGATATACGTGCATTTTTCCATCAATTTTATCTAATACTACTTTTACATTTTCATCTGAGCATTCAAAGTTTCTTTTATATGCTACAACAAGTGCTGATTCTATTGATTCCATTAGGAAGTCTTTATTTATTCCATTGTTTTTCTCTAGTTCATCCATTGCTAGTAATAACTCTGTAGTATCAATTCCTTTATTTACTACCTTTGTTTCTTTTTTCTTCATTTTAATTTTCCTCCCAATTAAAAACTGTTTTCATATTTGTTATATTATTTTTTTCTATGATTATTTCTTTTTCATCTGATTTCTTTATTGTAACAGTATTATCGTCAAATTTTTCTAAGATTCCAATTATCGTTTTTTCTTTTTCTATTGCTTTATATAAATGTACTTCTACTTTTGAATTAAGATTTTGCTCTAATTGTTCGTCATCTCTAATTCTTCTTTCTATTCCTGGTGATGAAATTTCTAAGAAATATTGTGATTTTATGAAATTCTTCTCATCTAAGAAGTCTGTAATACCATTATTAACTGTTTCACAATCATTTAAACTAATTCCTTCTTTTTTGTCTGTGTCAATGAATATTCTTAAATAATTGTCTTTTCCTTCTTTTTCATAAATTACATCATATATTTTGTAATTTAATTTTGTTATTATTGGCTCTATTGCCTCTTTTATTTTTGTTTCTAAAGCGGTCATATTTAAAAACCTTTCTATTATTTATTAACATGAATTAAAGAGTGGAATTGGCTTCCACTCTTTGCTCTCACTTATGTAACAATTACATTATAACTCATTTGTCTATATTTTGTCAATGCTTTCTTGGAAATTAATTGTTATTCGTATCTGTTATCCATTTTACCAAATCTAAATTCATCGGATCTAATATCATTTCATTTTTAGGTATTACTCTAAATGTATATCCATAGTCTCCGCCATTTTTTAATTCTATTTTAGCACTGAATATATATTTATCTTTTTCAGTATCTTCTAGTTTCATTGATGTTATTTGTATATCATCAACTACTCCTTCTTCTGTAATCTTTCCATAGTAAACTTGGACATCTATGTTTTCTATTTTTATTAAATCATTTGGTAATGTTATTTCACATCCTACTGTGATTTTATTTCCTGCATCTACTGTTATGTCATTGTAATTAGATTTACTTTGCATTATTTTTATGTTGTTCCATTGTTTTGATATAATGTTTTTCCATTCATTATATTGGCTTACTTTTTCTAAGTCATTGTAATATTTATTGCTTAAATTGCATAATGGTATGTACATTTTTGATACATAATCTTGTAGCATTCTTGCTGTACTAAATTTTCCTGCATTTGATATTATGCAATTTTTCATTATTTTTAGCCAATTATCAGAATATCCTTTTTCATTTTTATCATAATATGTTGGCATTATTTTATTTTCTAATGTATCATACATACTATTGGCATCTGCATCATCTTGTTCATCATAGTTTTTGTATTCTGCATTTGTTCCAATTGTCCAGCCATTCTTTTGGTTGTAACCTTCTGCCCACCAACCATCTAATACGCTAAAGTTTATTACACCATTTACTGCTGCTTTTTGTCCACTTGTTCCAGATGCTTCTAATGGTCTACGAGGATTATTTAGCCAAACATCTACTCCTGATACTAGGTATCTCGACATTCCTATGTTATAGTTTTCTAATAAGAATATCTTTCCTTTGAATTGTGGCTTTAGTGCTAAATCATGAATAAACTGTATTAGTTTCTGTCCTTCTACATCTTGTGGATGAGCTTTTCCTGCAAATATTATTTGTATTGGCATATTTTTTTCATTAAATATTTTTGTTATCCTTTCAAGATCTCTAAATATTAATGTAGCTCTTTTATATGTTGCAAATCTTCTTGCAAATCCGATTGTTAATACATTTGGATCAAGTTTTCCTACTATTTCGTCAATATCTTCATATGAATAATTATATCTTCTAAGTCTTGTTACTGTTGAGTTTTTTACTATTTTTAATAGTTTTTCTTTTCTAGCTTGATGTATTTTCCAAAGTTCTTCATCTGGTATCTTCTCTATGTCTTTCCATACATCATCGTCTTGAATATTGTCTTGCCAATATGGTCTTAAATATTCATTATATAAATCTTTCATTGTTGGTGCAAGCCATGAGCATGTATGTACTCCATTTGTTACATAATCTATCGGTGCTTCATTTGCTGGAACATTTGTCCATACATCACCAAATAAATCTCTTGATACAGCTCCATGTAATTTACTAACACCATTTTTCTTTCCAGCAATTTTTAAAGCTAATATTCCCATGTTAAATCCTGATGTATTAACATCTTCTTGTGGTTTTGTTCCTAATTCTAAAAATTCCTGTTTTGATATTCCTAGCTTATCCCAATATTTATCAAAATATCTTTCAACTAAATTTTTAGGGAATATATCATTTCCAGCAGGTACTGGTGTATGTGTTGTAAATACTGTTTCTGCTGATACAATGTTTCTTGCAATTTCAAATGATACTTGTTTTGTTTTCATTACATTTTTTATTAATTCTAATGTTAAGAATGATGAATGTCCTTCATTCATGTGATATACAGTAGGCTTTAATCCTAATCTATATAGTAATTGTACTCCTCCCATTCCTAGTACAATCTCTTGCTGGATTCTCATTTCCTGGTCACCACCATATAGGGTTGTTGTAACATCTCTATATTCTTCTATATTTGCTTCTATATCTGAATCTAATAAGTATAAAGTTACTCTTCCAACTTCAATTCTCCATACTTTTAAATAGATGTTTTTAAGAGGAAATTTTAATGATATTAAAAGATCGTTTCCTTCATCATCTTTTACTGTATGTATTGGTAGTGTTGTTAAATCTACATCTTTGTATACAGTTTCTTGCTGACCAAATCCATTTATCACTTGATGGAAATATCCATGTTTATATAATAATCCGATTCCTACTAAAGGAATTCCCATGTCACTTGATGATTTTAAATGGTCTCCTGATAAAATTCCAAGTCCACCAGAATATATTGCTACTGTTTCATCTAAACCATATTCAGCTGAAAAATATGCAATTAAATCATGTGCATTATTAGGATATTTTTTGCTATACCATGTTGATTTTGCATCCATATAATCTTCAAAGTTTCTTACTATTTTATCATATTCTTTTAAAAACTCTTGATCGCTTGCAGCTTCTTCTAATCTATCTTGTGAAACAAGTCTTAAAAATTTTACAGGATTTTTCTCGCATTTTTCCCATAAATCCATATCTATCTTTTTAAATAATCTTAAAAATTCTGTATTCCATGACCACCATAAGTTGTATGATATATCATATAATTTGCTTATTCTTTTTGGTAATTGTGGTCTTACTGTAATTTTATTAAAAACGTAAGGCATATAATTTCCTCCTTTGTAAACTAAAAAATCTTTTTTCTATTGTTATTCAACTTATATTATGACCTAACGATTTTTATTTGTCAATAACATTTTGATTAAATTTTGCTCTATTATGTAAATAAGCCACGTAATATACGTGGCTATAATTTTATTGTACTTTCATTGCTCTAAATGAGTTTAATACTGCAATTATTGTTACTCCAACATCCGCAAATACAGCTTCCCACATTGTTGCAATTCCTACTGCACTTAGTATTAATATTAACACCTTTATAAAAATTGCAAATGCAATGTTTTCATGAGCTATCTTTATTGTTTTCTTAGCTACTTGTATTGCTTTAGCTACCTTCGATGGCTCATCTGTCATTATTACAATATCTGCCGCTTCAATAGCTGCATCTGATCCTAATCCTCCCATTGCAATTCCTATATCTGCTCTTGCAAGAACTGGGCTATCATTTATTCCATCTCCAACAAAAGCAAGTGCCTTTGAATCATCTTTATTGTTTAATAATTCTTCAACTTTTGCTACTTTGTCTGCTGGTAATAATTCTGAATATATTTTATCTATATTGATTTCCTTTGCTACTTTGTCTGCAGCCTCTTTCTTATCTCCTGTAAGCATTACGATATTGCTTACTCCTTCTTTTCTAAGCATTTCTATTGCTTTTTTGCTATCTTCTTTTATCTCATCTGTTATTGCGATTCTACCAATGTATTTTCTATCTACTGCAACATACAATGTTGTTTTACTATTATCTGCTTTTTTTATTTCTACTTTTTCATTTACGAATTTTTCATTTCCAACGCAAACTTCTTTTCCATCTACTTTGCACATTACTCCTTTTCCTGCAATTTCATGTAGATCTAAAATCTTGCTTTCATCAATTTCATCTATATACGCGTTTTTTACTGATGTTGCAACAGGATGTGATGAATAATGTTCTGCATAGGCTGCATATTTTAATATTTCTGCACATTTTTCTTTTCCTTCTTTATTTAAAGGATATGAATATTTAGTTTCATCTGCTAATATAATTTTATCTACTATAAATGTGCCTTTTGTTAGTGTTCCTGTTTTATCAAATACTATTGTATCTAATTTTGCTAGGTAATCCATATAGTTACTTCCCTTTATTAATATTCCCTGTTTTGATGCTCCACCAATTCCTCCGAAAAAGCTTAGAGGTACTGATATTACTAATGCACAAGGACATGATATAACTAAAAATGTTAATGCTCTATAAATCCATTCATATGGAGTTCCTATTTTTAATATAAAACTTGGCACTATTGCTATTATAAGTGCAAGTATTACAACTATTGGTGTATATACTTTAGAAAATTTAGTTATAAAATTTTCTGCAACTGCTTTTTTAGTTGTTGCATGCTGTACTAAGTCTAATATTTTGCATACAGTTGATTCTCCATATTCTTTTTCTACTTTTATTATAATGATTCCTGTTAGGTTTATGCATCCACTCAAAACTTCTGAATCAACTTGAACTTCACTTGGAAGTGATTCACCTGTTAGTGCTGCTGTATCGATATTTGAATTTCCTTCTATTATTATTCCATCTAGTGGTATCTTTTCTCCTGGTTTTACTACTATTATGTCTCCTACTTTTACTTTATCTGGAGATACTTTAGTTATTTTTCCATCATCTGATTTTAAATTAGCATAGTCTGGTCTAATATTCATTAAATTTTCTATTGATTTTTTTGATTTATCAGTTGCTATTTCTTCAAACATTTCTCCAACATTGTAGAAAATCATTACTGCAACTGCTTCAGGAAATTCTCCTATTATTAATGCTCCTACAGTTGCTATTGTCATTAAGAAATTTTCATCAAAGATTTCGCCCTCTTTTATATTCTCAAAAGCTTCTTTTATTACTTCAAAACCAACTATTATGTAGCTGATCAAAAATAATACTGTACTTAGCCATGCAATCTGTCTTTTTAAAATTATCGCTGCTATCAATAAAATTACACTTGATACTATTTTAGCAATTTTTTCTTTCATTTACTTTTCCTTTTGTAATTCATTTGGATTTTAGGATATACCCATAAACCATAAATTATTAACCTTATCTATTTATTGTGTGTATTACACCTTTTTCAAGTATTTCTTTTACACAATTATCTGATAATGAATAATAAACAATTTTTCCTTGTTTTCGTGCTTTTACAAGATTAAGTTCTTTTAGTGAACTTAATTGATGTGATATTGCTGATTTAGTTACACCTGTTATTGCAGCTAAGTCGCATCCACACATTTCAGATATGTCTAATGCCCATAATATTTTTATTTTGGTTGGATCTGAAAAAATCTTATAAAAGTTTGCAAGTTCCTCTATCCTCTTGTCACTCGGTAGTTGCTCTATTACGCTATTTACAACATCTTCGTGTATAACTTGCATGTCACAGATTTCTATATCCTCGCTCATATTTCTCCTTTCTTTAGTTGAATGTTTATTCAACTAGCATTATAGTTGAATATATATTCAACTGTCAATAGATTTATGATAAATTTTTATAAAAAAAATGCTCCAATTTCTTGAAACATTCTTTTTTATCTTATCTTTCTTTTCTGTTTATCATAATGATACTCCATATTTATTTTTCAGGTTTATCATATCATTACTACTTATTTATTGCAAGTGAATTTTGTTCAATTATTTTTTTCATTTCTTCTTGTCTTTTTACTTTTTTGGTTGTAGTTTTTATTAGTTCTTCATCTGTTAATATTAATTTTTGTATATGTTTATATCTAGGAAATGTTGTATTAAGTTCTTTGATTTTATTCCACATAATATTGTAAATCTCTTTTTCATCTATATTTCCATATTTCTTTTTAACTTCTTCTTTATCATATACTACTTTTACTGATAATTTGACATCATCTTTATCTTTCTCATCTGGCAAACCAAATACCATACATTCACTGACACATTCTATTCTGCCAACTAAAGTTTCCAATTCTTCTGGAAATACTTTTTTGCCGTTTTTTAATACAATCAAATTTTTATTTCTACCTGTAATAAATAAAAATCCATCTTTATCTATATATCCCAAATCTCCTGTATAAAACCAGCCATTTTTTAATACTTCTGCTGTAGTTTCTGGCATCTCGTAATATCCCAGCATAACATTTGGACCTTTTACTCTAATCTCTCCTATGCCTTCTTCATCTTTATTTACTATTTCTATTTTATCATTTATCATTGGTTTTCCTACAGAACCATTGCGTATATTCCAATTGTTTTCGGCGCAAATTACTGGTGAAGTTTCACTTAATCCATACCCTTGAACAGTTTTAATTCCTAGATCATTAAATCCTTTTGAAATTAATGGATCAGCTGGTGCTCCACCTGATATTATAAGTCTTAGTTCTCCTCCTAGAGCATCTATAACTGATTTGAATAATTTTCTTCTAACATCTATATGAATTTTTCTAAGCATATTACTAATTTTTATTGCATTTTTTATTAATTTTGTTTTTCCCTGCTTATTTACTTCTTTCATTATTGTTTTGTATATAGCTTCAACTAATACCGGAACGCCGACAAATAATGTAACTTTGTATTCATTTAAATTTTGTTTTATGTATCTTAATCCATCTGGAAATACTGTTTTTACACCACATGCTAGCATTACTATCATACATGTAGATCCAAATATATGGTGAAATGGTAAAAATGCTATATTAGTATCATTAGGTCTTATGTCTTCTACTTTTTGCATTGCATATATATTTGATACTATGTTTTTTTGTGATAACATTACTGCTTTTGATTTTGATGTTGTTCCAGATGTGAATAATAATATGCTCATTTTGTTATTGTCTATTTTGACATTATCATATTCTTTCTCTTTTTGCATATATTTTGAATTTTTGTTTTTCTTGTATTCTTTTCCTTTGTTTATTATTTCTGGTATACTTAAAAATCCTTGTTCATTTTCATTCATACAAATAAATGTGCAAATATTAGTTTTATTGTTTTCTTGTATTTTTAATATTTGAGGTATTAACTTTTGATCAAATACTATGCACTCGGCTTTGCTTCTTATTAATGAATTTTCTAATTCATCATATTGTAAATCTTTATCTAATGGTACTGATACTATTCCTCCTAATTGGTTTGCTAAATGTGTTACAACCCAGGCATATTGATTTTTTCCAATTATAGCAGTTCTTTTATTCTCTAGTCCCATTATATAGAACATTATTCCAAGATTATTTATATCTTCTGATAGTTTTTCGTAAGTTATATTAATTTTTGTTCCGTCTTTTTCTTTTATTACAAATGCTGTATTTTCCTTATATTTTTTTGTTGATTCTTTTATTAATTCTTTAAAATTATTGTACTCTTTTGCTTTAAACATCTTTTCTTTCATATCTTTTTCCTTTACTTCGTCAGCCATTGTTAAAATGTAGCTTAACTCTTCATGTTATTTTACCATAGTATTTATATTTTGAATATTAGACCGCTCAGTCGGTACAATTATTCTTTTATTTCTTTTGCAAGTTTGTTTATTGCTTTAGTTTCTATTCTTGAAACATACGATCTTGATATTCCCATTTCTTTTGCTATTTCATGCTGAGTTTGCGGCTCTGCTCCGTTTAATCCAAATCTTAATTCTAAAATAGTTCTCTCTCTTTCTTGCAAACTACTTTTTATTTTTTCATATAATTTTTTTATTCTTAATTTTAGTTCAATTTCTTCTTCTATTGGTTTATCATCATTTTCTAGTATCTCTTTTAATGTTATTGTATTATCATCTTTGTCTTTTCCTATTGGATCTTCTAAATAAACTTCTGAATTTAATTTTTTTATAGATCTAAGATACATTAGTATTTCATTATCAATACATTTTGATATGTATGTTGATAATTTAATATTTTTATGTACATCATAACTGTTTATTCCTTTTATTAATCCTATTGAACCTATTGATATTAAGTCATCTTGGTCAACATTTGAATTTGCATATTTTTTACACACATGTGCTACTAGTCGTAAGTTATGTTCTATTAAAATATTCCTTGCTTCCTCATCCCCTTTGCTCATCATTTGTATGTATTTCTTTTCTTCTTCACTGCTTAAAGCTTCTGGAAACAAGCTATTATTGGCTATGTAACCAACAGCAAATGTCCCAGAACCCATAAAGGATAAAAATCCTCCAATTACTCCTCCAAGAAACATAAAAGCACCTCCGATTAAACTTACATTTTATTATATGCACGTTTAATTCAGAAGTGCCTGACCTCTTATTTTTTTCTTCTTATCATCCAACCAGTTTCACATTTTATAGGCAAATGCATTTTTACTGATTGTCCTAGTTTTCCTGGATTTACAGTTTCTATTTCTTCATCTGTTTCTGTATCCCACATTTTGTTTATAGTAAATTCTTCTGGTGTTATTCTATCTGGAATTAATATTTCCATTTTATCTCCGACATTTAGCTTGTTTCCTATCTTAAGAATTGATTTATCTTCATTATATTCTAATACTTGTGCTCCATATTCATATTCTGGATTATATTGTTTTCCTTCATATTCTTGAAAATCTTTATTGCTTTTATCATTAAAGAAAAACTCTGTTAACCCTCTTGTTTTTACTTTTTCTAGCTCTGTTAAGTATTTGTTATAATCATATCCTTGTGGATTATTTATATAATCATCTATCGCATTTCTGTATGCATTAACAACACTTGCAACATAATATTCAGATTTTAGTCTACCTTCTATTTTTAAGCTGGTTACTCCCATGTCAACTATATCTGGTATTCTTCTAATTAGGCATAAATCTTTTGAAGATAATATATATGTTCCATTGCTGTCATCTTCAACAGGCATTAAATTTCCAGGATTATTTTTTTCTTCTAAATATACATTATATGCCCATCTGCAACTTTGTGCACAATCTCCTAAATTTGCGTTTCTACATGCAAGAAAATCACTTAGATAGCATCTTCCTGAATATGCCCAGCAAATTGCTCCATGTACAAATATCTCTGTTTCAAGTCCTTGTGGTATATTGTTTATAAGTTCGCGGATTTGTTCTTTGTTCATTTCTCTTGATAATATAACTCTTGATGCTCCATTTTTGTACCAAAATTTTGCTGTATGGCTACTTAAAGTATTTGCTTGTGTACTAATGTGAATTGGTATGTCTGGTGCTATCTCATGTATCATATCAACAACTCCACCGTCTGATACAATTACGGCATCAACAGCTAATTTGTTTAACATTTCTACTTGTGATTTTATATCATCATACATATTATCTGGTGCATAGATATTAATGGTTGTATATACTTTCTTTCCTATACTATGAGCATATTTTATCGTTTTAGCTAATTCATCATTATCAACTTCTGCTCTGCTTCTTAATGACAATGCTCCTGTTCCACAATATACTGCATCTGCTCCATATAAAAATGCTACTTTTGCTTTTTCGAAAGACCCTGCTGGGGCTAATAACTCTGGTTTATTCATGATTTTATTTTACTATTCATTCTCCTTATTATATTTGACTTTATTATTATATCAGATTTTTGGCTAAAAATAAAGCCCTTATTGCCAATCTTTTTCTTTGTCAATAAGGGTAATGTTTATATTGAGAAAGCTAGATCATAAGCTCCCCATATTACAGTCTTTAGATTTCCTACTTTTTCTGCATCTCCTAATAAATGTACATTTTTATGTTCTTTTAAATATTCTTCGTTTGCTAATTCTGAACCTGCTATATATCCTACTGATGTTATAACAGAATCAACTGCAAATCTTTGTGATTCTTTTTCTTTAGCTTGTTTTATTACAATTGTTTTTGGAGTAATTTTTTCTACATTTGTTTCTGTATATACTGGAACTTCATAGAATTTCAATAAATCTCTTAAACAACTTGAGTTTGCCATACATAGTCCTTTTACTTTTAATATATCATCAGCAACTTCGATTATAATTGGATGTTTTCCCTGCTTTACTAAGTCATAAGCTATCTCACAACCTGTTAAGCCTCCTCCTATTATTGCTACTTTGTCTCCGACTTCTTTATATCCTCTTAAATATTCTATTGCTTCTACTGTTGTTTCATTATTAGCACCTTCAATATTTAAAGTTCTTGGTTTGGCACCTGTTGCTATTATTATCTCATCTGCTTCAATTTCAGATAAATCATCTATTTCTCTATTAAAGTCAATGTCTATTTGAAGTTCAATTGCCTTTCTTTTATACCATTCAATTAATTGTTTGTCTTTTTCTTTAAATGATGGTGCTGCAGCTGCTTTGAACACTCCGCATACTTCATTTGATTTTTCATAAATTTTTACTTGATGTCCACGTTGTTTTAATATGAATGCTGCTGTTAATCCAGCAATTCCAGCTCCTATTATTGCAACTTTCTTTGGTTCATCTGTTTTTGTTATTGTGTATTTCTTTTCATTAAATGTGCGAGGATTTAATGCACAATGTCCTTGATTCTTTGTTCCATCTTCTGTCATTTCACAACCAACACCTTTATAATGATATGTTGGCAAACATGCATTATGGCAAGAGATACAAGGTAATACATCTTCTATTCTATCTTCTTTTATTTTTGTTATGTATTCTGGATCTGCTAAGAATTGTCTTGCAATTCCCATTCCATCTAATTTTCCTTCTTCTATAGCTTTGGCAGCAGTGTCAGCTTGCATTCTTCCTGCACATACTACTGGAATTGTAACGGCTTTCTTTATTTCTTCTGCTTCATTTAAGTTACAGTTTAAAGGCATATACATTGGTGGATGTGCCCAATACCAAGCATCATAAGTTCCATTATCTGCGTTTAGCATATCATATCCTGCGTCTTGTAGATATTTTGCTGCTTTTATTCCTTCTTTTAAATCTCTTCCTACTTCTTTATATTCGGTTTCTCCTGGTACTGCACCTTTTCCAAATCCTTTAGTCTTAGATGTAACTGAAAATCTTATTGATACTGGATAATCGCTTCCACAAGCTTCTTTTATTGCTTTTACAACTTCTACTGCAAATCTATATCTATTTTCGAAAGATCCGCCATACTCATCTTTTCTCTTATTTGTGTATTTAGTTGTAAATTGGTCTAATAAATATCCTTCATGTATTGCATGGACTTCTACTCCATCGACTCCTGCTTCCTTGCATAATAATGCTGTTTTTGCATAAGCATCAACATATTCATGAATTTCATCTGTTGTCATTGCTCTATGCATTATCTCTGGTAACCATCTATTAGGCTCTTCTGATGGAGCAACAAGTAAATCATTAAAATTAAATAATGGTTTTGCTAATACTTTTAAGAATTTACTTTCATACATTTGTTTTAATATTAATGGCATGGTAAAAGATCTTCCCCAACCTGCACCTAATTGGAAGAATACTTTTGAACCATAGCTATGAATTTCATCTATTAATGGTTTTGCTTTTAAAAATTCTTTTTCTTGCTTATATGCCCACTTATTTCCCATCATGCTTTTTAATAAAATCATTCCAGGAATTATAAGTCCTATATCATTTTTAGCTCTTTCTATATAATAATCATGAACTTTTTCTCCATTATATTTTGCTTTTGCCATACCGTCTACTATATTAGTACCTTCCATTGGCTCTAGCACAAATCTGTTCTTTATCTCTAGTTTTCCTATGTTCATTGGTTTAAACAATGCTTCATATTTTGGGTTCATTTTTATATCCTCCTCTTTCGTGTTCCTGTTTTTCTTAATAATATCATACTGATTTTTAATTATCAATATTTTTCTATAATTCTATATCATCTTTATTTATTGGATTGTTTCTATCTGCTGTTCCTACTATCTTGTTGTTATCATTTTGTATTATATCTGTAATTTCTTTTTTAGATTTTTTCTGGAATTTCTGACTTTCATTTGAATACATATAATATGTGTTTTGTCCATTAGGTTCTTTTGCAAATGGCTTTACTTTTATTATTGAAACGAGATCATGCACATTTCCATTTCTAGCTATTGTGTATGATTTTAGTCTTGCAAATTCTTCTGGCTTTAGCACAGTACCTGCGACTTGCATATACATTCTTATCATATCGAGATAATTTATTCTTCCTTGTTTATCTATTATTCCATCCATGTTATCTGCTAAATAGTCTAATTTATATATTAATCTTTCATTCTCTGGTACATCTTCTCTTTTAAACACATACTCTTTTAGCAAATTTTCATCATTCATTTCTTTTTGAAGCTGAATTAATGTATCTGATAAATATATATTTTTTCCTTTTGTGCGTAATGTGTATCCTAATTTTGAATCCATTTTCTCTAATTCATCAGCTGGAATAGTGGCAATCTTACCATATTGCTCTTCTAGTTTAAATTTATATAATTCATTATCGATTCTTACTGCTTTTCTTACGCCTTCCGGATTTACTTCATATCCAAATTTTTTTGTTCTTTCATGTGATTTTATTCTGCTTAAATCGGCAATTATGTTTGCAATGTATGTTTTTCCATCAATTTTCATTATTGTATCAACATGTGAAAGCTCTGCTCCTGGATATTTCATTACTGTTTCAGCTTCAATCCCCACTCTTGGATCTGTTAATATATCTACATACAGCTCAGCCATTGATTTACATATTCCTTCAAATCTATCATCTACTCTTTGATTGTAATCTCTGACTTTTTCTTCTCGTGTTGAATAAATAAATTCTTGACTTTCGCATAATTCTTTTCCTAATTCCAGATAAACATAATATGCTTTTTCCATTTGTGTTAAGTTTTCTGGCATTTTTTCTATTATATGTTCTATTCTTTCTTCTTTTGTTGGCGGAGTAGGCTTTTTCTCTTCTTTCGGAGCTTCTAGTTGTAATAACTTTTTTCTGCCTAATAACGCATTTATTATATCTTTTATTTTCATTTTTTACCTCTTATGGAGATAATTATATCATAGTGATTCTTAAAATGAAATATTAATTTACTATTTATGAATACTAATATGTATATCATTTATATCTGCTTTAAATTCTCTTGAAATTATATTAGATATTTGTGCTACTTGCTCTGTTTTTAGATTTTCATTTTGTTTTACAACAACATTTATGTTGTTATCGTTTAAAAGGATTACAACATCACTAAAATTCTTCGTTTTTATTAAATTTTCTGCTATTGATATTGCATTTTTTCGATTATTGATATTTTTTATTTCTTCACTTGATATTTGTTTTTGATCTGAACTTATTTTCTCATTTTCAAGTATTTTCTGATATGTTTCTAACATCTGAGAATACATTGTATCTCTTTCTAATCTAGTTTGTGTAAAGTAATCTGAACTTGCTGCTGTTTCCTGCGCTGTTTCATTTTTTTCTTGCAAATAGATAATATCATTTGTTTCTTTAGCATTATCATCTTCTATTCTTACATCATTTTCATATACATTTGTGCTTACTAGTTGTGCATCTCCTACTTCTGCAAATTCATTACCTTCAGTTTGGTTATTTGTATAGTTTAAATATCCTGCTGTTACAAACATTAGAGCAAGTGTAAGTATTACTATCTGATTTTTCTTAAATATTGTTGAGAATATTTCTTTTCTCTCTTCCTTTTTTTCTGATTCATTTTTATTATTTTGATTTAAATATCTATTTATATATTCTGAATTAACTTCTATGGCATTTTCTGCTTCGTGTTTTTTCTCTGGCTTAAGTTTTAATTTTTCTAAAAGACTTTTTTTCTTTAGCCTTTTTCCTGTTTTTATGTATGTAATCCTCATTTAATTATCCTCCATCTTAAAGACTTGTATCTTATGTGTTGCGAGTCCTGTTGCCGCTTCAACAGCTTGAATAATATTGGCTTTTATTGTTGCATTACTTGCACCTTGTGCAGCAATTATTGCACCTTCTATTTTTGGACTTATTATGCTTTGAGTAACTGGCTCTTTGCTTCCATCCTTGTTTTCTTTATAGATTACTTCTTTTTGAGAGTTTACCTCTGTCGTTATTCTAGTTCCACCACCACTATCAGTTTCATTTATATTGCTTGTTTTAGAATCCTCATTATATACAGGATTTATTGTGCTTGTTTCTGAATATGTTATCATCACTCTTACTTTTCCTACTCCAGAGATATGTGATAATATGTCTTCTAGCTTTGTTTCTATTTCGTTTTGACTTACCTCTGCTGATACTTGAACTGCATTAGTCTCTATTTTTTTAGTTTCTTTCACATTATTATCTCCACTATCTTTCCATATATAATTTATTGCAACAGCTGTTATTATTAATATTACTATTAGAACTATAATGTTCTCAGTTTTTTTCTTACCTTTAAACATATTTTTTAGTTTATCATTCATTATTACGGCCTCCATCTTATTATTCAATAATTATTTTGGATTTATCTATTTTATATGTTTCACTAAGATGTTCTATTATTGTCAGTTTATCACTAGTTGCTATTCCTTTCACCTTTTCTTCTTTTTCGGTATTTTGATTAATTTCTATTTTTACTTGGTTTATTTCTCTGCTTTCTTTTGAGTATTCTTCTAGCTGGCTTATTTCTATTTTATTAATATTGCATTCATCATCTGTTTGGATATTGATTGTTTCCGCTTTATATCCTTTTGCTTTTAGCTCTGCTGTTATATTATTTTTTACTTTGCTTATAAATAGTTGTTTTACATTATCATTATATTGAGTTGTATTATTGGGAGATTCTACTTCTGCCATGCTCGGTATATATTGATTTAAATCGTATTTTGATAAATCTACTTTTTTGCCTAACACTGGTGTTAATATTGTAAATAATATATATACTCCAATTATCATTTTTATGTATTTCTTATTTTTTCCTTCTGGAAGTATCATTGTTATTATTGAACCTATTACTATTGCAATTATTATACTTTGTGACCATTTACTAATTGCTGATATCATACAGCCTCCTTATTGATACATTAATCCGCTATTTGATAATTTCATTACTATTGCAATTCCTATTATAATCATTGCCACTATTGCACACATTATCGCAAGAAATATTTTAAATGTTCCTGCCATTTGCTCTATTAACCCGTACTATTTTTTCATCAGCTATTGGTTGGCATAATGCTGCGCCTAAGTAATATGTTATTGTTAATGCTGCTAAATTTAATATTGGTTGTATACATATACACATTACCACTATTATTCCTACAATTCCCACTGCATTTTTTATTATGTTACTATATCCTAATACGGTATCTATTGCATCCCCTAATATTCCTCCTACAACTGGAATTGCATTTGATACTATTGATTTTCCTGCTTTTAATGTAACTCCATCTAGTCCACTTGTTACTCCTCCTTCTAATGTGGTTAGTGTCATAAATAGTCCGAGTACGGTTGTTAATACCCATACTGATCCTTTTTTGAAGAATTTTGATAACTTGTCCACTTGAACTTCATCTGAAATCTTAGAAATTATTCCTAAAGCTGTTGCTACCAATATAATCGGAATTATTACATTTACTATTAAATTGCTTATAAATGTAATTAAAAATAATAACATTGGTTCTATCATTCTTGATGTTACGATGTTGCCTGTTGTTATCATAAGAGTGCTTAATAGTGGTATTAGTGTGTTTGTGAATGCACTTAAATTCTGTATTGATGTTTTTATTCCTGTGATTATGTCTGAAAAATTTTTCATTACTAATGTTATTATTAATATGTATTGAATATAATATGCTATTTTAGCTATTGATTCATTTCCTAAATTTTCGCTTATTGCTTTTAATATGCTATGTATTATCACAACTACAATTATCCCTGCTATCATTGTAATTGCGCCTTTCATGTTATCTCCAAGTATTGCAATTATGTATTTTATTATTTTTGTATTATCTAATTTTCCTGATACTGTTTCTTCGAAAATCTGTGAAATGTCTATATTTCCAGTATACTTGTCTGCTTCACTTATAAAATCTCCTATTCCTAAAGCTTTTTCTTGACTACTTATTATCTCATCTTTTTCATCTGTACTATTTTGCGTAGCAAGTACTCTGTTTGGCATGAAATACAACATTATTATGATTAATATAATTATTATCTTTTTTTCCAATTTTCTTACTCCTTTTTCAAGGTAATATCTTAAGTACTGTTTCTAACAATGCGCTTATAATTGGTATTGACATTGAGATTATGATTACTTTTCCCCCTATGTCTACTTTGCTTGCTATTGCATTTTCTCCTGTATCTTTGCAAATACTTACTGCAAATTCTGTAAGTATCGCTATCCCTGTTATTTTTATTAAAATCTTTATAAACTGAGTATTTACATTTGCTTTATTTGATATGTCTTGTAATAAATTTATTATTCCTTTAAATGTGTCAGTAAGCATTGTTAGTATTAAAACTCCTGCAATTATTGAGGCATACATTGCAAATTCTGGTTTATATTGTTTTAGTATTACTATGATTATTACTGATATTAAACCTATTCCTATTATTTTGATAATTTCCATAGATTTACTCCTCTAAAGATTAAACATGGTTCTTACTGAGTCAAATAATGAACTTACCTCTTTTATAACCATTGATAGAACAATTATAAGACCAGCAAGTGTTGTCATCATTGCTTGATCTTCTCTTCCTGCTCTTACTAGTACTTGATATAACACTGCTACTAATATTCCTATTGCCGCTATCTTAAATAATAAATCTATACTCATATTAATTTTCCTTTCCTTGATTTTTATACTAAAATTATTACTATTGCTAGTCCTATTGTTGCTCCCAAGGTTTTGTATAATTTTTCATTTTTCTTTCTTTCCATTTGTGCATCTTCAATTTTATTTTCTAGAAATTTCATTGTTAATCTTATTTCATTAACTTGTCCATCCAAATCCATTTGTCCTAGCATTTTTGCTAGTCCTTTTATTGTGTCTTTATCTCCTTTATTTAGCTTTGTTTCTGATTCATCTATTGCTTTTTCCCATGCTTCACCTGCAGACATTATTTGCATATTGTCTGATGCACTTTTAAATATATTTCCTATACTTGATATACATTTTTCCGATATTTCTTTAAAAACATCTGGAATCGGTTCATATGTAAATTTTATTTTTTCTTCAAATATGTTTAAAGCATTTAACATTTCTTTTAATTCTTTTTCTCTTGTTATATATTTTCTTGATATAGTAATTCCGCATGCTGTGGACAAGCAAAATATCCCAGATAAAATAATAAATTTTATAATTATCATTATTTTTTCCTCTTTTCTTTTGTATATAAAAAATATATTCATTTATTCTATTCTTATGACAATATTTCATCGCCTGATTTATACACGTTTTTATCTAAAGTATATAATTTCTTCATTATTCCTCTTTTTTCTAAGAAAATTATCTTTTTAAATACTTTTTCTTCATACAATTTGCTTAAATTTTTATTCATTCTTAGTTCATTTATATCTCCACCATGTGCTGTAAATATTCCTTTTACTCCTGAACAGATTCCATAATTTATAGCATCTACATCTTCTTCTGTTCCAATCTCATCTGCGCATATTACCTGTGGAGCCATTGTTCTTACAGCAATTTTCATTCCCAAGTTTTTCGTTACATTTTCCATTACATCTGTTCTTATCCCTAAATCATTTTGTGGGATTCCTTTGTACATTGCTGCAATCTCTCCTCTTTCATCAATTACTGATACTGTATATCCTGAATTGCTAATATTTCTTATCAAATCTCTTAGTAAAGTTGTCTTTCCTGAGCCTGGAGGTGATACAATTAAAGTATTGTTTACATTCCCATTTTCAATTATTTCTGGCAAAATTACGTCACTTACTCCTATTATTTCTTTAGCTATTCTTATATTTAATGATGACACATAGTTTATATTGTTTATTTGCTTGTCCTTCATTGCAAAGTTTCCTGTAATTCCAACTCTATGACCACCTTGTAATGTTATAAATCCACTACATATTTGACTTTGATATGTATATATTGAATTTTCGCAAAATATTTGCAATGCTCCTAATACATCTCTTTGACTTGGTATATAGTCTGTAATTATTTCCTCATCTATATTTTTTAAAATTATTGGTCTTTGTGCTCTAATGCGTATTTCTTCTATCTTATCAGGATTTACCACTATCGATATGTTTCTAGGTAATACTCGTAATATCGTTTCTAAATTGTTTATCATCTTTTCCTCCAATCTTTATATAGTATATATGCTCTTTTTTCTATTTTTAGAAATATTTTTGCAAAATAAAAGTTTTCCAAGTTTATTTAATGAAAAAAGAGTTAGAAATTTCTTTCTAACTCTTCTTGTATTATTTATTCTATTATTGTTCTTCCCAGTTATGATATACATTCATTACATCATCTAGGTCTTCAAGATTGTCAACTAATCTTTGCATTTTTTCTGAACCTGTTTCATCAAGTACAACTGTTGTTGTTGGAACCATTTGTACTTCTGCTTCAACAAATTCAAGTCCTGCATTTTCTAAAGCTTCTCTTACTGCTGAGAAATCTGATGGCTCGGTTGTTACTTCATAGCATTCTTCATCTGACTTAACATCCTCTGCACCATTTTCTAATGCTAGCATCATTATATCATCTTCTGTCATATCTGTTGTTGACTTGTCTATTACGATTACACCTTTTTTATTGAACATGTATGATACACATCCACTTGTTCCAAGGTTTCCTCCTGCTTTATCAAATATGTGACGAACATCTGCTGCTGTTCTATTTTTGTTATCTGTACTTGCTTCAACTATTAATGCTACACCACATGGTCCATATCCTTCATAAGTCATTTCTTCGTATGTTTTATTGCTTCCTTCTCCAGAAGCTTTCTTTATAGCATTGCTTATTGTGTCATTAGGCATATTATTAGCTTTGCATTTTGCAATAACGTCTTTTAATTTAGAGTTACTTGTCGGATCAGGTCCACCAGCTTTCACTGCTAATAGTATTTCTCTTCCTAATTTAGTGAACACTTTTCCTCTTGCTGCGTCTGCTTTTCCTTTTTTGGCTTGAATATTGTGCCATTTGCTGTGTCCTGACATCTTTCTTTCCTCCTTTTTATTTTTTGCAATATTTCAAGTTTTTATCCTTTACTTATAATTACATCTTCTATTGTATCACATTATTTCTTATTTGTGTAGTGTTTTTCTATATTATCCATTAAAAACTGCCTTCTTTTTGACAATCATACTCATATTACATCTCAAATTGGTATAATTGTTAAACTTTGTAACTAGATAAAAAACATTTATTCCTTTTAAAAATTTTATTGCATTTTTATTTTCATTATGATAATATTTTTTTAGTTTTATTTAAAGGAGTAATATATGAAAATTTTAATGGTAGAAGATTCTGTTAATAAATATCTAGCTGTAAAGCATGCTATTAATCCTGACTTGGATTCTCTTGATGATTATGGTGATTTAACATCTTGTATGGGTGCTCTTAAATCTAAAATTAATAATTCACCTCAAAATCCTTATGATGTACTTATATGTGATATGAATTTTCCTATTGCATCTGGTAGGCTTCCTCATAGAAATTGTGGACTTGAAATGTTAGAGCAATTACAACTTAGAGGAATTACTTTCCCATCAATAGTTTTGTATTCAATGGATCCGCTTACTTTGACTGATGATTTTAAGAAACTTGGTGTCTCTAAAGTCGTTCAATATACTAATGATGAAAATTTAGTTCCTGTTATTGATGATATTAGAGCTTCGTTAGAACGTGATGAACTTGAATTATAAATAAAAAAAATACCATAAGCTATTATATATAACTTATGGTATTTTTTTAATCTTCAACTTTAGCAAAAAATCTTATTGACCATAAACCAGCTATTCCTACTAGTGTATAGATGATTCTACTTATGACGCTCATTGTTCCAAATATCATTGCAACTAGGTCAAAATTAAATAATCCTATTAACCCCCAGTTTATTGCGCCAATAATGACTAATACTAGTGCGATGTAGTCTATTACTTTCATTTTTTTGCTCCTTTTTGTTATGAAATCTATTATAAGATTTCATTATTTATTATAGTCATTTTTTGATTTTTTATGCAAAAAAATTTATCTTCTAAAATTAGAAAATAAATTTTTTTAATTTTTTTATATATTATTTTGTGTAAATTTCCATGAATCTCTGCACATATCTTCTAGGCTCTTTTCAGCTTTCCATCCAAGTACAGTTTCTGCTTTAGTTGGATCTGCATAGCATTCTGCAATATCTCCAGGTCTTCTTGGTGTTATCTCATATTTTATGTTTACTCCTGTTGCTGATTCAAAATTTTTTACTATATCTAATACAGAATATCCTTTTCCTGTTCCTAAATTATATGCTTCAACTCCTGTCATTTTTTCAGCTCTTTCAATAGCTTTTATGTGTCCTTTAGCAAGATCTACAACATGGATATAATCTCTTACTCCAGTTCCATCTGGTGTTGGATAGTCATTTCCAAATACGCGTAAGTGATCTAATTTTCCAAGTGCTACTTGATTTATATATGGCATTAGATTGTTTGGAATTCCATTAGGTGCTTCTCCAATAAGTCCGCTTTCATGAGCTCCTATTGGGTTAAAGTATCTTAGTAATACTATGCTCCATGAATTATCTGAAACATATATATCACTTAGAATTTGCTCTATCATTACTTTAGTTTGTCCATAAGGATTTGTTGCCGATTTAGGGAAATCTTCTTTTATTGGAACACTTGCTGGATCTCCATAAACAGTTGCTGATGAGCTAAATACTATCTTTTTAACATTGTGTTTTCTCATGCAATCAACTAGACTTAATGTTCCATTTAAGTTATTTTCATAATATTCAATTGGTTTTGCTACTGATTCTCCTACTGCTTTAAGTGCTGCAAAATGTATTACAGCTTGTATATCTGGATTTTCGTCAAATACTTTATTTAATTCTTCTTTATTTACAATATTTACTTTGTAAAATTTAAAATCTTTTCCGGTTATTTTTTTTATTGCTTCTAATGCTTCCGGTTTGCTATTTACAAAGTTATCTACAATTATTACATCATATCCTGCATTTAATAATTCAACTACTGTATGTGAGCCTATAAATCCTGCTCCACCTGTTACTAATATTGACATATTTTTATTTCCTTTCTTATTTTTGTTATATAATATCACAATTAGTAAATAATTTAAATATTTATAGTCTATTTTACATATAATTTTTCTTTTATTATATCTTTTATTGATTCTGAGTCAATGTGAAAATAGCTCATCAAGTTTTCTGGTTTGCCTGATTTGCCAAATGTATCATGTATTCCTAATCTTTCCAATTTTTTTGGATATCTGTCAGTCAAAACTTCGCTTATTGCACTTCCTAATCCACCTATTATATTGTGATCCTCGACTGATATTAGTATACTTGTTTCACGTGCACATTTTTCAATTAATTCTGCATCTATTGGTTTAATCGTATGAATATCTACAACTCTAATATCTAGACCTTCTTCTTTCAATTCTTCTTGAGCTTGTAATGCTTCTGTTACTGTAACGCCTGTTGCAAATACTGTTGCATCTGTTCCTTTTCCAATCTGTATTCCATTGCCAATCTTAAATTTTTGATCTTCAGTGTATATTATTGGAGTCTTTAGTCTGCTAAGTCTTAAATATACAGGTCCATTATATTCTGCAATTTCTTTTACTAATGCTCTTGTTTCTGTATCATCACTTGTAGATATTACTGTCATATTAGGAAGACCTCTCATTAAATTAATATCTTCTAGCATTTGATGAGTTGCTCCATCTTCTCCAACAGTTATTCCAGCATGAGTTCCACATATTTTTACATTTTGATTTGCATATGCAACACTTATACGAATTTGGTCATAACATCTTCCAGTTGCAAACGCTGCAAATGAAGCAGCAAATGGAATTTTTCCACAACTTGCAAGTCCTGCTGCAGTGCTTATCATGTCCGCTTCTGAAATTCCCATTTCGATAAATCTTTTTGGATTTTTCTCTTTAAAATATGATGTTTTAGTTGACGTATCTAAATCGGCATCTAATACTACAATTTTTTCATCTTTTAATTCTGCTAAAGCTTTTCCAAAACTTTCTCTAGTAGCAATTTTTTTTATTTCTTCCATATTTATTCCTCTCTTTTATATTAATCTTTTGTCTTACTTAGTTCTTCTAATGCTTTTTTATAATCTTCATCTGATAAAGATTTTCCATGCCATTCATTGTTATTTTCCATGAAAGAAACACCTTTTCCTTTTATTGTCTTGGCTATTATTGCAGATGGCATTCCTTTAGTTCTTTCTGCTATTGAAAATGCTTGCATTATTGACTCTATGTTGTTTCCGTCTATTACTATTGTATTAAATCCGAAACTTCTAAATTTTTGTTCTATACTTTCATGATTTAATGATTTTATTTCTTCTGTTTTTCCTGTTAATTGTAATCCATTGCAATCTATAATTGCACATATATTGTCTAATTCATACTGGCTTGAAGTCATTGCCGCTTCCCACACTTGACCTTCTTCAAGTTCTCCATCTCCCATTAAACAATATACTCTAAATCCTTGTTTATCAATTTTTGATGCAATAGCCATTCCATTTGCAGCTGACAATCCTTGCCCTAATGAACCTGTTGTCATATCCACTCCTGGCACTTTATTCATATCTGGATGGCCTTGCAATGGGCTATCTATATGTCTAAATGTTATTAAGTCTTCTTTTGGAAAATATCCTCTTTCAGCTAATGTTGCATATAAAGCTTCTGATGCATGGCCTTTTGATAACACAAATCTATCTCTTGATTCTGCCTTTGGATTTTGTGGGTCTATATTCATTTCATTAAAATATAATACTGCCAATATGTCTGCACATGAAAGTGAACTTCCTATATGTCCTGATTTTCCATAATATACTTCTTGTAATAAATCTATTCTAATTTTTCTTGCTTTTTCAGCAAGTGCATCTACTTTTGTTATTTTCATTATCTTTTCCTTTCTTTAGATTATACATTTATTTTATACAACCTTTTTGTCCATTTTATGTTTTATTTGTTAAATTTATTTGATTGTATATCCATTCTGAAATTTGGTTTGCTAAAATTTCTTCTTTTCCTTTATAATTATGATTTGCTTTATCTATGAAATTTATGTCTTTATTTTTGTTTGTTATTTTTTCATTCATTTTTTTGACTAATTGCTGTGCATCTTGTGTTATTAGCTCTTTGTTATTTCCCCATCTCATGAATAATGGCACTTGTATATTATTTAATTCATTAAATTCATAATTATCATCACTATATCTTGCAAAATCTATTTTGGATTCTTCCATACAATTTAATATCGTTCGTGGCATTATTGGTGGAAATCCATCTATTGAAACTATTTTATTTCCTTTTTTCTTTTTTTCAAGTAGTTTCAAATAATTTATCACTTTTTTGTAATTATCTCCACACACTACTTTTAGAAATTGCGGTACATCAACTAGTGATAATAAACTAACTCCTACAATATTTTTCGCTATATCTAAATTATTTCTTACAAACTGATTGTATGAATATACGGCTTTGGTTGCTCCTAAACTGTGACCTTGCAAAATTATTTGACTATATCCATTTTCAATCATTGCTTTTATGGCTGCTTCTATGTCTTTGTCACAATCATATATGTTTTCTGCTCCTGATCCATAGAAATTCATATAGCCATTTTGAATTGAATCATACGTATTAATTATGTCATGACCTCTATTGTCAAATGTAAAATACGCTATCCCTTGCTTTGTTAACTTTTGTGCTATTACGTCATCTCTATATCTTAAGCAATTACTTGTTATTCCATGAACTGATATCATACAAGTTTTCGTTTGCTTTTCTTCTGGCATATGTAGTAGTCCTATTAGACTTAATTTATCTGTCGTTTTAAAATAAATCTTTTTTATTTGCATATTACTCTCCTTAATTTTTTATATTATATACTATTGCAAATACTTTGTCTATGATATATGAATTATAAAGATTTTATTTTTCTGGTAAAACTTCGTTTGCTTTTTCCTTTGTTAAATAACCATATTCAATCATTTTGTTTGCAACTTGTTTCTGTCTTTGCTTAGCTAGCTTGCGATTTGCTTTAGGATTATATACACTTGGTGCATTGGGAACTCCTGCTAGCATTATACATTCTCCATCTGTCATATCGTTTGGCAATTTTCCGAAATATCCTTTGCTTGCTTCTTTCGGAGTATTATATCCGCTTCCATAGTATGCAATATTTACATATAACTCTAAAATTTCGTCTTTACTATAATTTTTCTCTATGTCAAATGCCATAAAGATTTCTGCAATTTTTCTTTCGACTTTCTTTTCTTGTGTAAAATATGTATTTTTAGCAAGTTGCTGCGTTATTGTACTTCCTCCTTCTGCAAAAGACATTGTTCGTATATCATTGAATGTTGCTCGTCCTATTGCAATTATGTCAATTCCACAATGATTGTAAAATCTATGATCTTCAACTGATATAACAGCTTCAAGATAAATTTTAGGTAATTCTGCAAGTGATGTATAATTCTTTTTTTCTTTTATTTCTGTAAACTTCTGATCTAATGTTTCTTGCTTTATAGCTTCTTTATACATATTGTAGCCTTTAAATCCCAAAAACATTCCAATACTTATTATGATAAACATTGCTATGATTACTAATTTTTTTATTACTTTCATAATTGTTACCTATCTTTCTACATTTTTTGTTTATTATCTCATCACAAGATGACATTTGCATGACTTTAGGCAACAAAAAAAACAATCAGATTATATTTTCTGATTGTTTTTATATTATATGTGGTGGAGATGGTGAGAGTCGAACTCACGTCCATTAATCTTTCCATTTCAGCTTCTCCGAGTGCAGTCTGCTCTCAATATTTCATTCCGTTATAGTAGAGCAAACAACTCTAACAGAATGTATCCATTTTAAATACCCGCTATTTTAATGGAAAAAATAGCATTGTTTCCTACTTTAAATCGACGCCTTATATAAAGCAGTAGGCTCTTTGTATAAAACGGCGCTGCAATTAGGCAGCGTAAGCTAATTCTTGTCTATCAGCTTTTATTTTTAATTTGCTTTTTTATAGTGGCCGAAGCAACCATCCACTACTCGCTACTGAAACTTCTGGGTTAATGTCGAAACCATTTACACCCCCATGTACTATTCATTATACTACTAATATATATGAATAGCAACTAATTATCTGATTTTTTTATAATATTAAAATCTGATTATTTCATTATACATGTCTATTGCGAATTTATCAGTCATACCAGATATGTATGTTATTATTGCTTTTAAATAATCTGATTTATTATTTATATTATATAGTATTTTATTATCTAATTTTAATTCATTTCTGTCTGATATATTCCAATAATTTTCAATAAATCCTATAAAACCGTTTGCCAAGTTTGGACAATATCTAGCTAATTTGTTTATTTCTTTATATGATTCTTCACCTTTATATGTTGCTTTCAAAGTTTCATATATCTGATTTATTACTATTCTGAAAAATTCATTTGATGGTTTCATTCTTTGAGATAAATATATGTTTTTATAATTATAATCTTTTATTGTGTCCATTAAGTCTATTGACTCTTTTGATAATCGTATTCCGTTTTCTAAGCTTGAATTTTCACATACATCTCGAACTAATGTATTAATTATTATTGAATTGTTTACTTCTCTACCCAATATTTCTTCTAATTCTTTTAAATCTTTGCTTATGAATCCTAGCTTTATTGCATCTTCTATATCTCTACCTATATATGAAATTTTGTCAGATATTTTTACTACACAGCCTTCCCATGTATATGGTGAATATTGATTTGGATATTGATACTCTTTCTCTAAATCTATTGCTTCTGTTCTTGGATATAAACTATTTTCATCTATTTCTCCACAGTGAGATATTATTCCATCTCTTACTGCATATGTAAGGTCTAGATTTTTCTTTTTTCCATTTCTGTCTTCTAATAGTTCAATATAGTCCACCATATATAAACCATTTCTCTCATGCCAGAAACTTTGCCCTATATCTCTTTTTGATATTTCTGATAATACCTTTTCCCCAGCATGACCAAATGGACTATGTCCTACATCATGTCCTGCTGCTATTGCTTTTGCTAATTCTGTATTTAAACCCAAATAATTTGATATTGTATAACTTATTGATTCTACATAATTTACATGTTCTATTCTTGTGCAAATGTGATCATTTTCAGGTGAATAAAATACCTGTGTTTTATGTTTTAGTCTTCTATAAGCATTTGAATGTAGTATTCTTGTATAGTCTCTTTCAAAACATGAGCGAATATCTGTATTTGCATCATAAAGTTCTTGTTCTCTTTTTGAAATTACATCCCATTTTTTATTATTCTCATCTGCTTTAACACTTTCAAATTTTTTATCCAATATTCTTCCCTCCATTTATTTTTGTTTTTTGAAAACAAATAATTTGCTGAATATGTAATTTCCTATTATAACTAATACTTGTGATATTAGCTTTACTATTTTGTCATTTCCATGCAAGCATGTTACACCTATAAACATTATTATCATATCTAAGAATAGTGTCGCTAGTCTTGATGTTACAAATTTGCTGATTTCCTTTAATTGATTTGATTCATTACTTTCAAATACGAATTTTCTATTTGTTATATATGCGAATGCGACTCCTGCAATCCATGATATTATATTAGCAATTTGAAGTTGTACTGCATTTTCCGGATTTAGAAATGTATATATACAGCCATAATATACTAATAATGATACTACTGTTGTTAGTACTCCAAATATTAAATACATTATTACTTCTTTATTTAGTACTTTTTTTAATAACTGAGAAATTTTTGATTTTTCTTTTTCCATTGTATGCTCCTTTTGTTTTTATAATTTAAAAAGCTGTAATATACTCATATAGTGTATTACAGCTTTTTGTATTGGCAGGAGTAGTAGGATTCGAACCCACACGCACGGTTTTGGAGACCGGAATGCTACCATTGACATCATACTCCTATCTATGAACACTTTTAATAATACCATATAAATCTTTTTTGTGCAAGTATTTTAAATAATTTTTTTGTATTTTCTTGATTTATTTGGTATTTTATGTTATTATTTTTATAGTTTTGGTGGCACTTAAATTGAGGTGCTTATGTTTAATAAATTTATGTATTTATATATTACTGTATCAATATTAGTTTGTATTCTTTTTGTTCCAGTTTTGTATTGTTATAATTTTAATTCTATTGATACCCCTGGTTATTCAGAATCATTTGATATAATAAGTTCTAAGTTTGTATGGCCTATACCTGGATATACTTATATTTCTTCATATTTTGGAAAACGTACAAGTCCAACTGCTGGAGCTTCTAGTTATCATTCTGGACTTGACATTCCTGCTCCTGAAGGAACGTACTTATTTGCAGTTGATGATGGATATATATCTTTTGCTTCATGGGGTGCAGGTGGTGGATATACTATTGTTTTAAATTCTACTAATTTCCCCGATTTTTCTTTTTCATATTGTCATGTTTCTCCAACAATGTTTGTTTCGGTTGGCGATACTGTTAATCAAAAACAATGCATTGGAATGGTTGGTCCTAAAAATGTTTATGGCATTAACAATAATCCATATAAAGACTCAAATGGTAATCCAACTAATGGTGCAACAACTGGTTGTCATTTACATTTTAGTGTTAAATCTTCTGGTAATGTTGTTAATCCTCTTGATTTCTATACAATAAAATAAGCAATAACCTTTCAAAAGTTACCGCTTATTTCTTTTTATTTTACATATCGTCATCATTATCGTCATGTTTCTTTTCAGTTTGTGGTTTATCATTTTCTTGTTTGTCTTTTTTATTTTTTGATTTTTTCTTTTTATCAGATGTTGCTTTATATTCATCTTCATTATCTTTTACAAATTCTTCATCATAATCATCATCGTCGTCATCAATTTGATAATGTTCTTGTTTCAAAAGCTCTTCCTCTTCTGGGTCATAGCTATCCATTTCAAGATCTCTAATTTCATCATCAGTTAATTGTGCTCTCTCATCATCTATAAGATGTGAATTGCATGAATCACAATGGCCAGAGCATTCTGTATCTCCCCAGTCTATGCTTATGCTTCTATTACAATTTGGACATTCAATTTCATCTGAGTTTTCAATTTTGTCTTGTTCTGATACTATAAATTTATATTTGCAATATGGACATTTAACCTGAAATTCGTAATCATCTGAACATTTTTCATCACAACAATCACAGCAATCGCAATCTTCTTCATAATAATCACTATCATCGTCATCTTCTTGATCGTCTTCGTCAAAATATATATCTTTTTCTATACGACTAAGCTTTCTTTTTATTTCAGATAATTCTTTACTCATTATTTCTTGTCTTTCAGATAATTCTTCATTATCATTGCGAGCTTTAGATATTATTTCAAGTAATAATTCTTGTATCTGCAATTTTAATGATTGTACAACTTCCTTATCATCAACTTTTTTTTCTAGCTCATCTATTATTTTATGATAAGCATCAATCATTTTAGACATTAATAAACCTCTTCCTTTAATTAAACTCTTTCTAGATATTCACCTGTTCTAGTATCAATTTTGATAACATCTCCAATGTTTATGAACATTGGTACTGTTATTTCTAATCCATTTTCTAATTTAGCTGGTTTTCCTGATGTTGTTGTTGTATTTCCAGCAAATCCTGGTTCTGTATATGTTACTTCTAATTCGATGAACATTGGTGGTTCAATTGAGAATACCTTTCCTTTGTATGAAAGAACTTTTACATTCATGTTTTCTTTTAAGTATTTTAAGCTGTCTCCTAATTGTTCTTTGTTTAAAGGCATTTGCTCATAAGTTTCATTATCCATGAAATAATATAAATCACCATCTGCATATAAATATTGCATTTCTTTTTTCTCAATTTCTGCTGATGGATATTTTTCTGATGGATTGAATGTTTTTTCTAAAACACTTCCTGTTATTACATTCTTTATTTTTGTTCTTACGAATGCTGATCCTTTTCCTGGTTTTACGTGTTGGAATTCAACAACTCTATAAACGTTTCCGTCCATTTCAAATGTTGTTCCATTTCTAAAATCTCCTGCTGAATATACTGTTGCCATTATTATACCCCTCCCTAATTAAATTATACATTTTAGGTATTTTTTTCTAATTTACCTATTTTTTTCGTATTACGCATATATTTTATTTTACAACAAAAAGGCTGAAAAATCAAGCCTTTTTAATTAAGTTACATAATTATTTTTTGTTTATATATCCTTCTAATATATATACTGCTGCTAATGTATCTACTATTGATTTCTTTTTTCTATTATTTAGCTCAAGATAATTCATCGTTCTATGAGCTTCAACAGATGTTAATCTTTCGTCTATTTGCACTATCTGGATTTTGTTAAATCTTGATTTTAATTTATGTATAAATTTTTCTGTTTCTTCACATCTTTGGCTTTTGGTTCCATCCATATTTAATGGATTTCCTATTACAAAAGTATCTATTTCATATTGTTGCATTATCTCATCAATACGTTTTAATATTATTTTGTCATTGCCATTTGATGTAACTGTTTCAAGTCCTTGTGCTGTTATTCCAAGTTCATCTGTTATAGCTAATCCTGTTCTTGCTAAACCATAGTCTATTCCTAATTTTCTACTCATCTATGTCTATATATTCCTTAACCATTTTTTCTAATAATTCATCTCTTTCGATCTTTCTAATTAAATTACGAGCTCCATTATGGTTTGTAATATAAGTTGGATCTCCAGATAAAATATATCCTACGATTTGATTTATTGGATTATATCCTTTTTCTTTCAAATCATTATAAACTTCTTTTAATATTTCTTTTGTTTTTGTGTTTTCTTCTCTTTCTAAATTGAAGCTTACTGTTTCATCACTATTCATATAGTATTTCCTCCTTTTTTTAAAGATTTATTACAATACATTTATGTTATTATCATCTGATAAGTCTATGTATTCTTCAACTTTTTTTAGTGCACCATCAAGTGATGTTCCTTTATAATAAGTTGATATTGCTACTCTTATTTTTGGGCTTACAACTACCTCAACATCTGAATTTTCATCTTGACCATCAGCTTGCTTGCTTACTTCTTTGTAATCATCTGCTGCAACAATTTGCATTGCTTCAATTTTTGATTTTAATTCTTGCATAAAATTGTTAACTCCTGATGAATCTGCTCCTGAAAATACAATTGCAAATTTAGGTCCCATATATCTTACAAAAATGTATTCTTTTGCAAGATTATTTTTTACAAATTCAGATACTTGAGTTATTACTCTATCACCAGTTTTTCTACTGATTTCTGTATTTATCTTAGGTAAGTTTACTATTTTAAATATACATATAGCTGATGTAGTATATTTATCAATTACTTTTTTTCCATCACCATATAGATATTCTGCTGATTTAAGTCCTGAATATAAATCATCCCTTACTATATTTTCTATTGTTGATTGATTTTGTACTGTTCTTAGTATTGTTACTATATTGTTTCTGACTACTTCTAATATTGTTGTATCTATTTTGTCAAACTCGTGTGGTACACTTCCCTCTATAATCCAGTATCCAATATAAACATTATCTACATATAAAGGGAAGAATATTGCACATTTCGCTCTTCCAAATTCCATCTTTTGATATGGTAGCTTTTCGTTTTCGTTATCAACTGTTACATACTTTGGAGTAGCAGTTCTTATACTGTCTCCAAATACAGGATCACTTTGAAGATTTTTCAAAGTGTCCCAATGTTTGCTGTCAACATTTGAAGCTTTTATTACATATTCAGCACCATCAAATACAACTATTGTAGAATATTTTATTGAATATTTATTTATTAATATATCATTTATGCTTTCTAATTTTTCTTTTATTGTTGTATTTTCGCCTAAAGTATTCATAAACTCTTGCAATACATTTAAGCTCGTTACTCTTTGATTTAAATTAGTAAAAGTATCAATTTTCTTATGCACTGAATAATTGTATATCATTAAAATGCCTACAATTGTGACTAATACTATTATAGTTGCTAATACCAAAAGATATCACCTCTTATTCTTAAAAATTATTTGACCTCATTTTGTTTAATGTATCATTTACATTGTTTGAAAATTGCGTTCCCTGTGTTGGTTGTTGTTTACGCTTTTTTCCACCAAATAATCCATGTTTTTCTTCTGTATAACTTGGTGTTTTATAATTTGAGTATTGATTGTTATTCTTTGCTCCTCCAGATACTAGTGGATATACCATATTTCTTAGTTCTTCTAAACTTGCCATAAAGTTTTGTGAATATCCATTTAAAGATAATTGACACATTGCTATTGATTCAAGGTATCTTGCATATGTTCCTTCTTCAAATGGTATTAATGTATATTTTACTGTTTCTGGATTAAATAAATCTCTTTGTAATGTCATTGAAGGTTCATTATATTTTGACATTCCTCCAATTATTAATTTCTCATTTAATCTTTTTAATTTTACATATTTATTTATAACAATTCTTAATTTACTTTCATCTAACATATTTTTTAATTTTAGATTACTTAAAAATGATGTTAATGGTTGAATTGTAAATGCATCCATTGATTGTATTAAATAAATTTCATTAACACTTGTAAAAAACTCTGGTGCTGTTTCAAAGTCACAGTCTATTAATGCAATATCGAAATTGTTTGATAACGTTTTTAACATCATGTCTTTATTGGTTTCTTCTTGTAATCCATCTGGTAAAGATGTAAATACTGTTAGATTCTTATTTACTTCTAGTCCATTTACTATTCCACCTGATAAATTGCTAATACTTTCTGTTGCTATTTTCATTAAGTTAGTATCATTATCAGTAAACATATAATATGAATTTTTATTTTTTGTTAAATCCAATATTGCTGTTTTTACACCTTTTTGTGACAACAATTGTGCTAAGTTGTTGATTATGAATGATGTTCCATTTTTTGTTGTTCCAACAAAAGCAACTAATTTGCCGTTTCCTGCAATAACATTATTATTTGGTGTAAACTGATTATTTACATTTGAATTTGGTAGATTGTTTTGATTTATTGTTGATTGCATATTGTTATCAAATGATGTTTCATTTGAATTTGTTTCTTGCATTAAACTTTGATTGCTATTTTGTGCATATTGCTGATATGGCATACTTTCAAATGAATTTGCATATTGATTGTAATTTACATTTTGTGTTTGATCATATACGTTATTGTATTTTGCATTTGGAGCTTGCTCGTACATATTATTATAGTTTACGGTTTGTTCTGGTGCAAATTGCTTATTATAATCTGTATTTTGCACTGGCTCATATGATTTACTAAAATCTGTGCTTGATGCTGGTTCATATGGCTTATTATAATATGTGTTTGGTGCTGGTTCGTATGATTTACTGTAATCTGCACTAGGCATAGGATTTTGTTCTGGTTCATATGGCTCGCTATAATATGAATCATCATATTTAGGTAATGGACTTTGTCCATAATTCATAGGTGCATTGTTAGTCATGTCATCAAGTCCTGGTAATACATCTGATTGTGTATCATTAGTATTTCCTAATGAGTCTAAATCAAATAAATTTAATGATTCATTTTGATCATTATTATCATGTTTTGGCTCTTCTATGCTTGAATTATTGACTTCACCATTTGCATTTGTTTCAATGTTCTTCTTAGGTGGTCTACCTCTTCTTTTCTTTGCTGTTGGTACTATTGGTGCTGGTGTGACCATTATTGGTTGTTCTGCACTATCTATTATTTTTCTTGGTCTGCCTCTTCCTCTCTTTTTTGTTTCTATGTTATTATCTATTGTTGCATTTTGATTGCTAAATTCGTTTGGCATATTATTAATATTTTCTCCTTGTGTTTCTTGCATTGCTGGCTCTTCATTTGTATTCATTGTAAATTGATTTTGCTGATTTGGTCTATTTCCCTGATTTATATGGTTTGGCGCCATTGGTGCTGGCTGTTGTATTGGCTGTATTGACTGCTGCACTGGTTTCTGCGCTATTTTTTTTACTGGTGCTGTTGCTGGATATTTCATTGGTCTTTGACTTTCTGCTACAACTTTCTTTTTATCTATATTAATTGTTGATGGTATTATTATTGGTTTATCAGTTTCTGCTTTTCCTATATCTTTTGTTAGTATCTCTAGATTAGCAGGTTTCTTTGGATTTTGTTGATTATATGGTACATAAGATCCATTTGATAATACTGTTCCATTGTAAATTAATTTCTGATAACGTGGCGAATTTGCTTCTAGAATTTGTTTTACCTCTAAAGGTAAAAATTTTATGATTATTCGTAATTGAGTTTCTGTATATTGATCAGCTATGCTATCAAAACTTTCTACACATTTTTTAACATTTGGACCAATTTTTCTATAATGTGCTAATATATTTTGAAGTTCTGGTTCGCTTACGTCTTGATCGTCTGTACGCTCATATGGTGTAATTTCATCTGAATCTACTTTATAATAAGCTTTAGCTTCTTTTTTGCTACGTGGCTTATTAATTAAATTACATACAGTGTCAATACTTCTGTCATTTCCTATAATGGCATTGTATATTCCTATTCCAAATAATTTAATTAATAATGCATCAGATTGATTTCTTCTATCTGAGCATATTAAAATAATTGGTATATCCTCTCCAGTAGGTTTTGATGCCTCATCACTTATACTATCTAATTTTTCAAACAAAAATTTATCTATTGCTTCATAATTGTTATTTGATATAGGCTCTAAGTCCTCACCAATAACAACTGCATCATATGTTTTATTCCTTTGTAATTCTTTTATTATTGCATTAAAGTAATAAACATTTTTGCTTGTAATTATCTCCTTATATTTTTGTTGATATTTGTTTACAACTGATGTTGTAATATTATCATTACTTACTGCAAATAAAACTCTCATTTGTTTAACCCCTCCAACCTTTTACTATAACAGCGAAAACTAGTGGTAATACTTGACATATTATTAATAATGTAATAATTGCTATCATTGTGTTAAATCCTTTATCTCTATTCTCTAGATGTCTTATACCTATAACATATTGGAAAATCGCACTTATTGCTATTCCTAATATTCCAAAAGGAATACTGTATATTCTAACTTTATTTAATATATACGCAACAACTCCGTAAGTTTCACTTCCGTAAGCTTCTTGGTAATCTTTCATTGATTTTAATTCATTATCTTTTAATGTTACTATTTGGCTCTTTGTTTCGTCTGATATTATCTCTGTAGTATTATTTGCTGCAGATACTGAACCTATGCAAAATATACTAAAAAAACACATCATTATCACAAAACTTATCAACGTCTTTTTCATGATATATTTCCTCCTTTATATCTTATATAATAATACACTAACTTAAATAAAATAGCAAGTAAATTTTATAATTTATTGTACAAATACATCATCCATTTATATACACCTTTTGACCAATTTGTGTCAGTTGCGTATGATTTATTTACTGCGGTTAAGGTTGCACCTTTAAAATATGTACCAACTGCTTTTTCTCCGTTATAAATGGCTGTTCCTTTTGGATTTAAATAATATTTGACAAATACTCTTGATACTAAATCGATTCCTTCCGCATAAGTTTCAAATCTAGCAGCACTTCCTCCTGGATCTCTGTCATATGCAGCATATCCAAATAGGTTTTTCTTATTTAATGATATATTTGATGTTCCCCATCCGCTTTCATGTATTGCTACTGCTGCAACAAATATTCCATTTACATTATATTGTTGTTCTGCATAATAAAAATATTCAGCATTTTCTTTAAATACATTATTTTTATCACTTGAATTATTTTCAAATATTTTCTTAAATTGTTCTATTGTTAAACCACTCTTTTTATTCAGTAACATACTAAATCCTAAATCTTTGGTTAGCTGTTCTTTGGTGTATTGATGATTATTTTCATCTCCATCACCGTTTCCGTTTGGGTTTACATATGCTAAGCAATCAGTAGGTACCCATCCAATGTAATTTCCATAAGATACGTAATACCAATCATCCTGCTTTGCTTTTAATGTTACTTTTTCTCCTTTGTTAATTGTAATTAGCTTGTCTGAATTCTGGTTTGGGTCAACGTGAATTGCAAGTGTGTTAGACGTTGCCTTTAAAGTATCTCCAACAATAGGTACATAGTTGCTAGAATATGCTGATGTTCCAATTTCAACAATTTTATCTATTGCTACTTTTTTTATTTCAGATGATATCTGTTCTGTTGATATTAATTCTCCATCTTGATATATCATTTTTACTATTGCATCTTGTTTTCCATCTGAGCCTTCTTGAATTGTCTGAATCTTGCCTTTTGCTAATGATTCATTTTGTCTATATTGTGTTGAAAATTCGACATCAGTTTCTTGCCTTTCTATTTTTTCTGTTATTATGCTTTTTTCATTTTGCATTATTATATTTTCTATATTAGGTTGTTTTGATGTATCTTGTTTTGTTATAGGAACTTCAATTTCTACTGGTGACATTCTTTTTTCTTGCGATGCATACGATACATTTTTTGTTTTTTTGACACCAAAAATAATAGCTATAACTAGTGCTACGGCTATTACTAATGCAATTATATATTTGTATACATCCATTGATTTTTTCATATTTACATTCCTATCATTTTAATATTTTATTACATAATTTTTACTGGATCAAATTTTATATAATCTGAGCTTATCAATTTTAGTTTTACACCATTAATAGTTCCTTCAACTGCCTCTTCATGTGCTTGTCCATGTAAGTGTCCATAATAGCAATTATCTATGTTGTACTTTTTAAGCATTTCCAAATATGGACTTTTCTCATCTTTTTCTATTATGTTTTTTGTGATTGGTGGATAATGCATTATACAAATTATTTTCTTTTCTTGGTTTGATTTTTTCATTTTATTTAGCGCATCTTTTATTGATAATTCCAGTCTAATTAATTCTCTATTTAGCATTTTCTTTCCATTGTCACTTTCACTAAAATACCAGCCTCTAGTTCCAACTATCATTGCTTCTTCTGTTTCAACTGAATTGTTATATAAAAAATTAATTTTTTTATATTTATTTTCTTCAACAAATTCTTGCATCTTATTTAATGTTGTCCACCAAAAATCATGATTTCCTTTTAGTAAAATTTTAGTTCCTGGTAGGTTATCTATAAATTCAAAGTCCTTTTTTGCTTCTCTTATATACATCGCCCAAGAAAAATCTCCTGGTAATAATACAACGTCTTCTTCATTTATTTTGCTTAACCAATTTTCACTTATCTTTTTTTCATAGTTTGCCCAATTCTCTCCAAATATGTTCATTGGTTTGTTTACTCCAAATGATAAGTGTAAATCGCCTATTCCGTAAATAGCCACTAAATGACTCCTTTCGTTTAATCCGTTACTTTTATTTTAGTTGTAAATCTGGCACAGCGTTTAAGCTTAAATCACTTATATTTCCAGCTAAATAATTGTAATATCCTGCTGATGCAATCATTGCTGCATTATCTGTACATAGTTTTAAATCTGGCATATATACTTTTGTATCTTTTAATTCTAAAAATGATTGTCTAATATAGCTATTGGCTGAAACTCCTCCTGCTAGTGCTACTGTATGTATTCCTGTTTGTTCTATTGCTTTTTGTACATTATTTATTAATATTTCTGATACAGTTTTCTCGAAACTTTTGCATAAATCTGCTTTGTTTATTTCAGGATTTTTATGATGTAAGTTTATTACAGCTGTTTTTATTCCACTAAAACTAAAATCTAAATTTTCAAAGTGGGTTTTTGGAAGTTCTATGTTTGCGTTTCCTTCTTGTGCTAGCTTGTCTACTTTAGGTCCACCTGGATAACCTAATCCGATTACTCTTGCAACTTTATCAAAGGCTTCACCAACAGCGTCATCTCTTGTCTTTCCTAATACATCAAATTCTGTATAGTCCTTTACATGTACTATTTGAGTATTTCCTCCTGACATCATAACACATAAAAATGGTGGCTTTAGTTCTTTATATGTAATATAATTTGCAGCTATATGTCCCTCAATATGGTTTGTTCCTATTAATGGCTTATTTAGTGCAAAACTTAAAGCTTTTCCATATGAAAGTCCAACTAAAAGAGCTCCCACAAGTCCTGGTCCGTATGTACATGCAATTACATCAACATCTTCTAATTGAATATTTGCTTCTTTAATTGCTGCTTTGGTTACATCTGATACATTCTGTATATGATTTCTTGAAGCAATTTCTGGAACTACCCCTCCATAAAGTGTATGAATTGCTATTTGAGTGTTTATTACATTTGATAAAACTTCTCTACCGTTTTTAACAACGGCAACAGATGTTTCATCACAACTTGATTCAATTCCTAAAGTATAAATATCTTTTTTATTCATTTTATGTATTAATTACTCCTCTTTTATACTCCTGCTATTATTCTTATTAATTTCACTAGTGCTTCTTCTAATCCTCTAATTGCAGGAGATATAATCATACTTGCAAATGGTGTTACCCATATTATTATAAATATTATGTATAATATTTGTTGATGTTCTTGATACCATATTCTTGCTTTTGGTGGTAAAAATGCCTCTAATATTTTTGATCCATCTAATGGTGGTAATGGGATTAAGTTGAATATTCCAAGTCCAACATTCATTTCTATTGTTGATACTATGATTTCTATTAGTACATTTCCTGTAGTTGTTGCTAGGAAACTTCCTCCGAATCTTATTAATAATCCATATATAATAGAAAATATCACTGCTAGAATTATGTTCATGGCTGGTCCTGCTATTGAAACTAAAGCATTTCCTTTTTTTATTGAAATTGTTCTATTAAAATTATTGGGATTTATTTGGACTGGCTTTCCCCATCCAAATCCTGCTGTAATCAATAGCACTGCTCCTACTGGATCTATGTGTGCAAATGGATTTAATGTTAATCTTCCTTGTCTTCTTGGTGTATCGTCTCCTAATTTATCTGCCATCCATGCGTGAGCAAATTCATGAAATGTAATTGCTATTAATATTGCTGGTATTGATAGTATTAGTGCAAGAAAAGCACCTGGTGTAGTTAAGTAATACTTTAAATTATCTATTATTAATATTGCTATTACTACTATCATCCATGGATTTGAAAATGTATTATAGAACATAGTTCCTCCTTAATTTCAATTATTATGCATTTATTAATTTTTAATTTTGTTTAATTTTTTATATGCTACACTTAAAATATCTTTGTATTTTCTCTCAATTACAGTTTTGTAAAATTGCTTTCTAATGTCACTTATAACATCTACCTCATCTATTAATTCAAATATTCTCTTTAAATTAATTTGATTATACATTCTCATTATTGCATTATTGCATTCTTCATTTTTTAGACTAGTTATGAATTCAAAGTATTTTATTCTTGCTCCATTGTCTTTTATTGCTGATGAAGTGTTTTTTACGCAATCTCGCATTTTCGTTTCGTTTTGTAAGCATTCTTTCATGTCCTCATCTGTATATGTCGAAAATAAACATGAGCCACAATCATAAACTGGAGAAAATGTTAAGTTTCCAGTTTTCTCATCTTTTAAGAATCCCCAATTTCCGTTATGTCTATCTATGTTTCCAATTAAACAGTCTATGATGAACATATTCCAAAACTTTTCTTTTACTTCTTTTAAATTAACATTATAAGTTCCAGATTCTAATATATGAAATATATCCTTTAATTCTCTTTTATATGGATTCGGATCTATACTTGCATTTTCAAATTTTTCAAATTCAATTAATTTGGTATCATTTCTTGTAAAGTCTTCACAACCGCAAACAATTCTTTCTTTGCCGTCTTTGCTGTATTTTCCTAAGCTTGCTTCTTGCGTTTCAAATCCACATAATTTAAAAATCTTTGTGCCTATGTATTCTGAATAAACATTGTTTATATATGATATAGCTAGTTTTGTTGATCTATTTGGATCAGGAAATTTTACTAAGTATTTTTTTCCATTTAAGATCATTGTTTTTTTCTTCTCACTACCTGCATACTCTGGTGCAATTTCTGTTGCTTCATTAAAGTTCAATAAATTCATATATTATACCTCCTTTCTTATTTCTTTTTTGTTAATTCATCATCAACAAATTGTTTTGCCTCTTCTATATTATCTGTTTCAACAAAAACTTTTTCTTTTTCATCTTCTACAGAAAATCTTTGATATTCTCCTCTAATGTAACTATATATCAAATATCCTTTATATCTTTCTTCAAGATTATCATATCTTCTTCTCATTGGACCTTTACACATAAGATCCTGCATTTCATATTCTTTAAAATCATATTTCATTTTATTAATATCTCTTTATAAATTTTATAAAAATTTTAGCGATCTGCTAAAGGTTTCATTGTTGGGAATAATAATACATCTCTTATTGATGCTGAATTTGTTAATAGCATTACTAATCTGTCAATTCCCATTCCCATTCCACCTGTAGGTGGCAATCCTATTTCAAGAGCATTGATGTAATCGTCGTCCATCATTCCAGCTTCATCATCGCCTCTTTCTCTATTTTTGATTTCATTTACGAATCTCTCATGTTGGTCTATTGGATCATTTAATTCTGAGAAAGCATTTGCATATTCCCTTCCTCCAATAAATAATTCGAATCTTTGTGTCATTTCTGGTTTTCCTGCTACCTTTTTAGCAAGTGGTGAATTTTCAATTGGATATTCATATACAAATGTTGGTTGAATTAATGTTTCCTCAACTTTTTCATCAAATACTTGAGCGATAATATCTCCTCTTGAATTCTTGATAGGGTCAATTTCTATATGCATTTCTTTTAGTACATTTTGTGCTTCTTCGTCTGTTTTTATTGTATTAAAGTCAACACCAGTTACTTCTTTAATAGCATCAATCATAGTTATTCTCTTCCACTCTGGAGTTAAGTCAATATCAACACCTTGGTAGTTTATCTTCATTGTTCCTAATACTTTTTGTGCTATTTTTGATACTAATTCTTCTGTTAAATTCATCATATCTTCTAAGTTTTCATAAGCTGAGTATAACTCTATAGTTGTAAATTCAGGATTATGCTTTATATCCATTCCTTCATTTCTGAAAATTCTTCCTATTTCATATACTTTTTCAAAACCACCAACAACTAGTCTCTTCAAGTTTAGTTCTGTTGCTATTCTTAAATACATATCGATATCTAATGTATTGTGATGTGTTATAAATGGTCTTGCTGTTGCTCCTCCTGATATTGTGTTTAATATAGGGGTCTCAACTTCAAGGTAACCTTTATCATCTAGTATTCTTTTCATTTCTTTTATTATTTGTGTTCTTTTGATAAATGCATCTTTTACTTCTGGATTCATTATAAGGTCTATATATCTTTGTCTGTATCTTAAGTCTGTATCTTTTAATCCATGGAATTTTTCTGGTAGTGGTTTTAATGATTTTGCTAATAAAGTTACTTTCTTAGCATGAATTGAGATTTCACCAGTTCTTGTTTTAAATACAAATCCTGTTATTCCAATAATGTCTCCTATATCATCTTCTTTGAATTGTTTATAGCTTTCTTCTCCTAATTCATTTATGCTTACATAACTTTGAATTTTGCCATCACCATCTTGAATATGGCAGAATGATGCTTTTCCCATTATTCTTTTTCCCATTATTCTTCCAGCTACAGTAACATCTTTACCTTCTAGCTCATCATAATGTTCCATTATTTCTTTACTTGTATGAGTTCTTTCAAACTTTGTAATTTCAAATGGATCATGTCCTTCTTCTCTTAGTTTATCTAATTTTTCTCTTCTTACTTGCATTAGATGATTCATATCTAATGTTTCATTTTCCTGAATGTTGTTTTCATTATTATTTGTTTCCATTTTGACTCTCCTTGTTTATTATTCAATAGTATTATTATACCTCAAATGCTTGTTTTTGTAAACCTTTCGCATTGCAAAAATTATGTAAATTTCTAATTATTTACTCCATGATGTGCAGTTGGTGCTGAATCATCTATTTTGCTAAAAGTAAATCCATTGCTTAGTCCATAATCTATTATACTTTCTAACGCATTTAATGTTTTTTTATTTCCACTAAAGTCATGCATTAGTACAACATTAGCTCTTGTTTTCCTTAGTCCTTTTGTTACATTGTTATACACATCGGCTGAGTTCTTTGCCTCTCCCGCATCTCCTGCTGATACGTTCCAATCAAAATACTTAAATCCTCGTGCTGTTACTTCATTTACTAATTTTGACATTATTCCCGGATTAAATTTACTTATTGTGTTTGAGCTTCCTCCTGGGAATCTTGTATAATAAGTAGTTATTCCGGTTGAATTCTTTATCTTGGTCTGTAATTTTGTTATGTTAGACATATAAGCATCAACAGATTTATATATATCTTTGTAATTATGTGAATATCCGTGAATCCCTACTGTATGTCCTTCAGCCACTTCTCGTTTTATATATTTTTCGCCATTGCTATCATAATTTAATATAAAGAATGTTGCTTTTACACCCTTTTTCTTTAAAATATCCAATACTTTTGGTGTGATACTAGAGCTTGGTCCATCATCAAAGGTTAAATAGATTACTCCATCTTTATTTTGGCTATTGGCTTCTTGCTGTTTATATACAATAACAGTTCTGCTTGCTTTTCCTTCGTTGCCTTTCGAATCAGATACTTTATATGTGATTGTATATGTTCCTGCTTTATCTGTATTTACGCTTCCTTCTGTTGTTATTTTAGATGTTAAATCTCCATCTTTATCATCTGTTGCTTTTGCACCTTTTTCATTGTATTTGCCACCAATTACGACATACATCCTTTGATTTCCATTTAGTGTTATAACTGGTGCTACGTCATCTATTAAATGTACTTTTCTCTTCTTTTCGGTTGTATTTCCTGATGTGTCAGACACTGTATATACAATTTCAATTTCATCATCATTTATTTTGTTTTGCTTTAATTCTACTTTGTCAGTTATATCTCCATCATAATTGTCAATTGCTTTATATCCCGGATCTTTGTATTCTTTCGCATACGAATATTCTATTTCGTCACTACCTTCTAGAGTTATTTCTGGTGAAATTGTATCAACTATTTGTACAGTTTGCTTATGTGTGTATTTTCTTCCCCATAGCATCGGAATCTCAAGTTCTACTTCATAATTTCCTACTTTATAATAATCAATATTTCCATTTACTTTTATTGACTTTGATACATCTTTTCCCATATATATTGTTTTTGGTTCTTGTAGTTCGGTTCCACTTTTTGCTTCTATTTTTATTGTATTTTTTGAGCTTTCTTCAATGATAGGATTTTTAAAAGATAGTGTAAGAAATGCAATTAATATGTATATTGCAATTATTTCAATTACTCTTATAATTACTCTTTTTTTGCTTTTTCCATGTTTGTGGTTTCTATTTTTATGTGATACTACTATTGTTCTCCATATTAATATTATTGCAATTATTGCTTCAATTAGTATTTCTACGTTTTCTGCTAAAAATATGTTATTCATTTTGTTTTCTCTCTTACTTCATTTTATTCTACTTTTATTTCTAGAAAAATTATAACACTTTATTATTCTTTTGTCTTCAATTTATTGAATTTAAATTTATAATTTTTAAGCCCTAATCAATAGGGCTTAATTAATGTATATGTCATTAATTATTTATTATATATACAAAACACGGGCATATTTTATGATTGTATATTTATATAGTCTTTCTCCTTTCTAGTTATTGATTATGTAATTACAATTTATAATTTCTTTGGATTTTTTCAGAAACAAATATATTGACAAATAATGACATAAACATTATTCATATTATAATGCATGATTTGTTTCAAGTCAACAATAATCGTATGTCGTTTTTTGACAAAATTCGACATCAGCTAAATTAAGCTAATGTCGAATCCATTTCAATTATTCCTAAATCAATAAATGATATTAATAATAAGCTTAGCATATATTGTCTTTTACTTATAATTTCATATTCAAAAATTTCTTTGTTAAAATCAGATATATCATCTAAATTTATCTTATCAATCTTTATGTAACTTAAAGAATTAATCATTTCTTTAAAGGCGTTTTCTATTGATTTCTCATTCAATTTTGAATCATCATATTTTTTATCATTTATATATCTTTTTAATTTATTCTTTTCAAAATCAAATCTTTCACTAAATTTAATCATTTCTTTTTCAAAATTTGATATTATAAATGTTTCTATTGCAGGATAGCTTAATAATAACATACCTCCAATTTGGTCAAATTTATTTTCTATACTTGGTGTTCTAGAATTTGAAAACTTGCTAATCAATTTTTTTATGTTATTTTCATCTTTTAATCTATCTCCATCAAATATATAGTATATTGCTGCATTTTCATAGTTAAATGTTAAATCATGATGCTTTAATTCTTGTATTTGTTCTTCTATAAATTTTTCATTTTCTATACTTGAAATATTGCTTTTTTCTGAATTGATTATTGCAATTTTGGATTGTACGTTTTCATCACTTTCAAGTAAAAACGTTTCTTTTCCGCTTCTAGTTCTTGTTATAATTTCTTTGTATCCTAATATTCTTTTAAATATAATCGTAAGAAGATTGATTTCTCTTCTTTCTCCTTCAACTATATAAATGACTTTTCCTATATTCTTACTCTTATTAAGTTTTATTTTATTATTTAATATTTGGTAATCCATTAAACACTCCACTTAAATACATTTTTTCTAAATTTTGTGCTTCTCTTGGCTTACTATCTGACACTCTGTTTAATACACTACCTTTTCCGTCTATAAAGTCAACTGTATAAATTTGATCAGGTCTTAGTAAATTGTTTGTAAGTAAATTTGTAGAGTGTGATACCAATAAAAGCTGTGCATCTTTTGAATTTTCCATAAAATATTTGATTATTTTTTCTTCAAGCTTATTGTGAAATCCACTACTGAATTCATCAATTACTGCCATTCCACCATTTCTCATAGTTTCAAATACAATTGGAATAGTGTTTATTAAAGTTTGATTTCCTTCTGATTCCATAGTTATTGGTAAAGCAAAATTCATATTTTTTCTTTCTACTATTATATCTTTCTGTCCATTTTCAAAATTAAATTTTAATCTTCCATTATCATAATTATTAGTATATGTAACTGTTTGTGAATTTCCTATTTGTTTTAAAAATTGATTAAATTTATCAGTACCATTTTTGTCAAAATAATCTCTATACGTTATAATCGATGAGTTTCCAGCTGATTTATATATTCTTTTATTTGGCTGATCAATATATATTGATTTTTCAAGAAATTCAAACCATTTTCTGAGAGTAGCATCATCTACAAATTTTGTGTCAAAATAAACTTTTCTAATTGCACTTTGATTTCTTTGAAGATTTTCAATTGATGTTTTATTGCCATTTGGGCTAGTATATTCTGCATATTCTTTTAATCTATTTAGTCTTTCAACATTGTCTATATATATTTTTTCTTTGTGTATTCCTTCATCATTGCCTTCTATTAAATATGAAATATTTTCATTATTTATAAGGAATTCATAAGTTAATTGCATATTTCCTTTTCGTTCTTTAAATAAGCATACATAGTCTATTGGTCTTAAATTTACTTGCCAAACAAGTAAGCTTAATAAAAGTCTTATTGAATGCAATACTGTTGATTTTCCTGTTGCATTTCCTCCAACAATAAGTGCACCCTTTAAAATATCATTTTGATCTTTATTTGTTTCATTTAATATTTCATATCCTGTTGCATTTAAATCTAATTCTGCTTTCTCCATATATGATTTAAAATTTTTCATTATTATCTTTTTTAACATCTTCATTCTCCTTATGCTTTTATTGTAGCATATATTTTTATGCAATGCAATTTTTTTACACTATTTATTATTATATTGTATGTTTTTTACTCACTTTTATACTAAAAAAGCTACATTGAAAGTATTTTTCAATATAGCTTTTATTTTATTGTAAAATTATTTTTCTCATTTTTGCTAAATCGTTTATGCTTACATCATTTCTCTGACTTAAAATTGCTCCTACTTTTTCTACTGGTGTAAACGTTTCTAATCCAATTAAATATCTTCTTACTTTTACTAAATCTGTTCCTGTTACTTTACCATCTCCATTAATATCTCCTTTTACAATTAAATAATATTTTTTATTATTTATCTGTATTTCGCATCCTGCCGATATATAATCATTTTCATTTATTTCTTGATTATTTTTTGTTATTGTATATTTCATATTAATGTTATTTTTCAAGTTCTTTAATGTTGTTACATTGTATATTGGAATATAATTTATTTTTTGGTTGTTTTCATTATATGTATCATATATGATGAAGTTTGTAATTGTCACATTTCCAGCTTTGTCCTTTGCCGTTAAGTTATACATTCCTGGTGTCGTTATAGTTTGTCCAACTTGATATTCTAGCTTTAAATTTCCATCTAATTTAAGTTCTACATTTTGTAAATTATCATCTGATATTTGTGGAGTTACGCTGTTATTTAATTGTTCTACATTATCTATCTTTGGGGCAGTCTTATCTATATTTTTTACAGAGATATTGTATGTATATTCATAGCCTCTAATGTTTATTGTAATCGTTTTTGTTCCATTTTCTTTAAATATATATGGTGCATTTTGTTCATTATTTGCAATTATTGCTTTATCAGTTGGTAAGTTTATTGTAACATATACATCTTGATTTGTAAGAGTATTTACATCTACATTGTATGTAATAGTTACATTATTTGAATCTTCATCTGCTGCTTTCTTAATGTCATTATCTATAATTAGATTAATAATTTCGCAAGTTTTTAGTATTCTTTGTTTATTTAAATAATTGTCTGATACATTATCTGTATTTATTGATGTATTGTATATTTCTCTTGTCGTATTTATCAAATCTGTTACTTTGCTTAAATCAATATCAGTATTGTTATTATATTTATCAATAACTTCATTAAGTTTTTCTTTTACTGTTGAATTCTCAATGGTATCTTCTGTTACATAATATTTGTACAATTCTTTATAGTCTTCTGATATTGCAAGTATGTCTGTTATGCATTTCTTCAATTCTGATACATATATTGTATCTTGATTATTTATATATTTAGTAGTTACATCATTTGCTATATTAATTTGTTGTTCATATAATTTTTCTATTCTATCTTTATTATTATTGTTTATATCATTATTAAGATTTTCAATGCTATTTAAAATATCTTGATACTTTTTGTAATCTATTATATTGTAATCTTTTTTTAATTTCTTGTTCTTTTTAGTTAAATTATCTGTAACTATCTTTATACTATTTTCAATGCTTTCTACAACATTTATTTCATAGTAAGTCTCTTTATTTTCATATTTGATTGTTAACTTTTTCTTTCCTATATTGTTACTATCAAATCCATCTATCTGAATATTTTCATCGTTTAGTTCAATATCTTTTGTTGTATTGTCATCATAATATACTCTTAGTATTCCTCCGCTTAAATCTAGATTGTCATTTCTGTAAAAAGTTGATTTGTTTGGTTCTTTAACTATTTTAATTTTATTTATACTACTCTTAATTATAATGTTTATATTATCAGAATTATTTGAGTTTATTGTTTGTTGTACTGTTTTTATCTTTCCATTTTCTAGCTTAACAGTTATGTCATATTCACCATCGTATACTCTTGTTGTATATTTACTATTTTCAATATTATTCACTTCTTCTGAATAGTTTAACCATTGTTCAACAAGTTCTTCATAATACTGCCTTTCTTCATTGCAGAAATGGTTCATGTTATATACCCACATAGTAAATTCACTTACGTTTAAATTACTATATGACATTATAGCAAAGTCTCTTAAATATCGTGCCTTTGTTATTTTCTCTTCTTTTGTATAATTATTAAGTTTACTATTCGTATAATTATCATATTCTGAAATTATTATATCTTTCATTCCCGTTTCATTAACTATTTCATTAATTTGGTTAAAATAGCTTTGTGGACTCATACTATATTTATTATTTATATGGCATTGAATTCCAAATGCATCAATTGTATTTTTTAGCTTTTTAATAACCTCTTTTATTTCTTCATATTGTCTACTGTTATTATAGCCTTTTACTTTTTCATCGTTTAAAATTAATTTTGCATTTGGATTAATCTCTCTTGTCTTATTGAAACAATTTACTATGAAATTATAATATTCCTTATTATCATTAAATCTTACATTATATTTTGTATCATCTGTAAGGAAATTATCGTCATCAAGAAGATGTCTATCATATAAATAATATTTAAAGAATTGAAGGTTTGTTATTTCGTTTACGACGTCCCATTCTTGTACATTAGGATACCTACTTACTTCTTCTTGTATATGAGCATATACAATGTTTTCAAATTCCTGTTTTAGGTTGTTCAATAGATTATTAGTCTCTTCTTCTGTTATTTCTTTTTCATTGTACTTATTATAAATATACTCAAATGTAATTTTTTCCTTATCTTCACTTTTTACTAATTCTTTAAGTTTACTACTATATATATAATCCCACCATAGAGTATGTGCTTTCAATGTGTAATTATTATCAGAAGCATACTTATATAATTTATCTGCTGTATTATATCCATACTGTTCCGTTACTTTCCATTTATATGAATTTTCACTTAGTATCATATTAAAATACTTTTTACTGATACTTTCTGTGTTCATTTGATTTATTGCTGTACCAAATAAAAATTTGTTATTTTTCATTTTTATGCTTAAGTTTTTTATGTTTAATTTTTCTCCATTTTGATTGTACACATTTATTTCTATATTTTCTTTTCTATATTTTTCAATTCTTTTCAGAGCTTCTTCTCTCCATAAAGATCCATTAGATTCTCCCCAGTAGTCTTCATTTAGTGATTTATCATCACATTCTGTATATATAACTACTTTATGATTGTCTCTGTTTTCGTCTAAAGCTTCTGAAGTATATGTAAGTTGTGAATTATTGAATATATCTTTTCCATCAACTTTAACATCTACTTTTGGTAAGTTTGATATTAGATATATCGGAATATATTTTTTTTCATCAAATTCTTCTATTTCAACTTCAACACTATTATTGACTTCATATTCATTTATTTTTAATTTATTAGGAAATATTATTATGTTTTTGTTTATATCTATCGTAAAAGTACAATCATTATAGTTCAAGGTTTGGTTTGTATTTTCAATATAATTATCGCCCATTAATACGGTAAAAATTTCATTCATAGGAATAAAAATTGTATTATATTTTATGATATACTGAATGTCAGGATGTTCAATCATTTTATTAGTTCTATTAACAACTGAGATTGGTATTTCATATGATTTTTCTTCTCTTATTTTTAGTACACACATAAGAATAACTGTAATAACAATTAAGAAAATTATAAAAATTTTTAGTTTGTTTCTTTGGTTTCTAATCACTTCTACTCCTTTATACTTTTTTTCTTTATTAAATTTATAATATATTTATAATTTAATATAAAGTATATCATGCATCCTATTATTACTTGTAAAATTATAATAAAAAACTTGTTTATCTTTAAATATTGTATTATATATATAATTGCGAACATAATCAATGATTTTATTAAATATTTAAAACTTTTTTTCATATACTCTTTAATCGGTAATTCTTTTCTTACGTTCATTGTTTGAATAAACATAACTGAAAATTCTGCCATAACAGTTGTAATGCAAGCACCTACTGAAGTTAACTTAGGTATCATTAATATATTAAATATTAAATTTACAATCGCTCCTACAATAACAGATCCTATGTATTCCTTATCTTTTTCTTTTGGAATTAAATATTGTGTTCTTATTACATTTGCCCATGATGTAAAAATAATTGTACATGATAATATTGCTATTAGTGTTCCTGTTTTATAGAATTCTTCTCCAAAATACCATGGAGCGAAACTTTTAGATACTGCAATTAGACCAAACGTGATTGGAAGTGCAAGGAACATTATAAATTCCATTGATTTATCAATATAAACTTTAAATCTATCGTTTTCTCCATTAGCAATCATATTTGACATTCTTGGAAGCATTACTGTTCCTAATGCACTTATAATTGCCGCTGGAATACTAATAATTTTTTCAGCATTTTCATAAAATCCTACTTCTGTTTTAGTACTCATTATTCCTAGCATTATTTTGTCCATCTTTTTGTATAAACTTATTGCTATAACTGGTATAAACAAAATTATACATGGTTTTAAATGTTCTAATATTTCGCTTAAACTCACTTTTGTTTTTTCTACTTTTTTTATTACAAATGGCCATAATACAATATTAGATATTAAATTGCTCACTGAAAGTATGATTGTATATATGTATAGATCATCTCTTTTTCTCACAAATATAAACATTGATATAAAGGACAAAATCTTTATAATTGTGTTTCTCGTAACAGTAATCTTAAATTCTTCTAATCCGAAGAAAAACCAATTTATATCAAAAAAACTTCCTAATATAAATCCCAATTGTAATATATACATTATTTTATCTTCTTTTGCAATGAATGCAATAAAAAATATATAGGCGATCAACACTATTGTTGTTATAATAAATTCCATAATGTACAAACTCCAAAATTTCTTTGACATTTTGTGTTTGTCATCACGGTTTTGAGCAATTAATCGATTTCCATAATTATTTATTCCTAGCATTGCAAACATTACAAAATATGAGACTATTGAATATGTATATGAATAAGTTCCTAATCCTTCAGCTCCTATAACTCTTGAAATATATGGTGCTGAAATTAATGGCAATATTAGTATAAATATTTGATATACTATGTTATATAAGAAGTTCTTTTTTATGTTGTTCATTCTTCTTTCCTTTCTCCGTATAGCAGTTCTGCAAAATAAAGCCAAAATATATTATATGCTATTTTTATAATTCCACTCTCTAATAGTCCAAAAATTAAAAATACTAACATACAAGCTACAATCATATATTCTTTATTTTTCCATGCTTTTTTAAAAAATATATTTAAATATATTCCCATCATTGTAAAAGCAATTATTCCATATCTTAGCAAAATCAATGCATATGCATTATCAAGTATCCATGGTTTTATTCCAGTCTCGCTGCTTAATTTTGTTCCTATTATTTCGATTTTATTTCCAAACAAGTTTATTGGATACTTTTCAAAAAATTTTGCTATAAAGTTTATTCTTCCTGTAAATGTCTCATTGAGTTTTATCATTAGCGAATTTCCATTTGCATATAAAGAACCACTAATGAACGATAATATTGCACAAATAAAGAACATATTTGGTATTATTTTTCCTATTTTAATTTTATCAAGATTAATATTTTTTATTATTATTGATATAATTAATATTAGTATGATTGAAAGTTGTGGAGTTCTACTATCTGCGTAATATCCAACCAGAAACGATAAAACGCCTATTAAAGTAATGTCAAAAATATTTAGCTTTTTTTCTCTTAAATATAAATATTCTGCTGATATTGATAGTATAAATGCTCCAAATACATTAGGATGCGAAAATCCCATTGAACTGCGTATAGTGCCGGTCATCTCTATATTTTAAGAAAACATTAGTCATTCCTAAATTATATGCAATGATAACAATTAGCATAAGAATAGACTTTAATTTTATATCATACTTCACAATTTTTTTAAATTCAATTCCGTAACTTGCTAATACTAATAGCACTAATTTAATTAAAACTATCTCTCCTGATTTTATGTAACTTATTGTAGCTATTAAAAGAGTAAAAATCATAATTAGCAAAGTCTTTTTCTTATACTTTGTTGACTGTACTATAAATTTAATTAGCATGATGATTATTGCTAAGTTACTCATTATTTTTAATGGAGCTTTCAAAACAGTTATTTGTCCAAGCATTGTGCTTGTTAAAGTCATTGTGTATATCAGCATATATAAGATTTCATTGAATGATATTTTCTCTAATTTTATTTTTTTTATTAACATTTTTTTAATATCCTATTTTTTATTTTCTTTAATTTCGTTCTAAATATTAAATAGTTAAATAGCCTTTTATATTCATTATTTTTTATGCAATTAAATTTAATTTTTTCATCAAAATTTAATTGTTTCTGTTTTGCATTTATTGTGTCTATCATTTCATTAAAGTCTTCATTTTTTTCACATTCTTCTATTTTCTTAGTTAATTTTTCTTTACTATATCCAAACTTTAATGCATCTTCTATTTGTAAAATCACATGAAAAAATGTTGCTTTCTGCATTTCATAAAATAATTTATCTGTAAAGTATCCATTTTCTTTCATATCGTTTTTTAATATGCTAAATACCTGTAATATTGCATCAATTCTTAAAAATACTTTATTTTTCGACTGAATTGTACTATTTTCATTGCAGAAATAGTTATAGCAACAGTCATTGATTTGATATATACTATTTAATCTTTGTATTAGTCTAATGTAAAATAATTTATCCTGCATCATTCTTACATTAGGTATAAACATAATATTATTATCTTTTATAATTTCAGATTTTATAATCAATAGCCATAAATATGATTTTATTTCACCTCTAATGAATTTTGGCAATATCTCATTAATAATTTCTTCTTTTAATATTCTTCTATTTGCAGGTAAATTGTTTTTTTCATTTTTAAAAGTCGTACCATTTGGATATACTCTTTTATAATTACTTCTTACTGCGTCAACATTTTCTTTTTTTATTGTGTTTATCATTATTTCACACATATTTTCATCCATATAGTCGTCGCTATCTAGAAACATTATATATTGTCCAGTAGACCTGTTTATTGCGTTATTTCTCGCAATAGACACTCCCTGGTTTTGTTGTTCAATAAAAATTATTCTGTTATCACATTCTGCTTTTTCTTTTATAATCTTACTTGAATTATCAGTTGATCCATCGTCAACACATATAACTTCAATATTTTTATATGTTTGTCTCATAGCTGATTCTAAACATCTTCCTATAAATCTTTCTGAATTATAAACAGGTATTATTATAGATATTTTATTTTCCATTTTCCTCCTTCTTGATGCACATTTTAATCTTTTTTACATATCCAATTATATTAAGTTTATACAATATTGCTTTGCTTTTTTCTAATAAATAGTCTTTGTATGTTACTTTTAAAAATTTCTTCATTACATCTTCATAATTTTTTTCATTTAATTCTCTATAAAATTCTTTTCTGTTCTTATTTGGTATCTTACAATTTTCAACCATTTTTCCATCAAGTTTTATCATTTTATCTATATCATCGACTTCATACTTGGTTACCCCTTTAAGTTCGTTCATTAATTCCAATCCTTTTTTTGAATTAACAAATACATTTGTATATCCCTTATTATCATCTTTTAAATTTGGAACTAATTTATTTATATTCCAAGAATCAAATATAGTAAAATCTGAGCAGTGAGTTCTACTTTTAAACGCACAATCATAACATGATGGTCTTGAACATATTCCTTCATAAAATCCTTTTAGCATATAGTCAATTCTTGCACTGCCATAATATTCTTTATTATTTTCAAATACCAATTTCATTGTTGCACTATGATATCCATAAGTTTTATTTCTGAAGCGTGCTTCTTTTAGTTTTGACTTATATTTTTTTTCTTGGTATTCTATATATTTTTTCCATAATTCTGGACTCGGTGTGCCATGACATACAACATCAACCGTAATAAGGTTTTCATAATCTTTTACTAAAAAGCTTTTTAGTCCTGCTATTTGACATGGTGTCCCAGAGAAAAGTACTAATTTACCCTCCATAAGGTATTCTTTTGCTTTTTTAAATTTATCACCTATGTCACTTTGAACGTATTTTGAACCAGTAAGTTCTTTTATCTTTGACTTTTCCTCAACCATTTTATGTATTACTTTAAAATCTTTATCATATCCTACGCCAAATACAACACCATTATTTTTTAATACATATTCAGATATTGGCGTAAAGAATCCTCCAGAATTACTTGTTCTTAAAGTTTCTTTATCATTAACTCTAAAAATATATGCTTTAGGGCTTATTTCACTTTTCTTATATTTTTCATTATTCAATACAGGACAAACCTTCTCACATAATCCACATTGTATGCATTTTTCTATATCTACATTCGGATATAGAAAACCTTCTTCATCAGCTTTCATTTCTATTGCATTAACAGGACATGCATTTTTACAGGCACTACATCCACAGCATCTTTTCTTTTCAGTTATTTTTATCATTTTTATTCCTTTTCTAGAGCTTTCTTTAAAAACTCTCTTGAGTCTTGTCTTAAATATTCTATTCTATCATCTACTTGGCTATATTCAATTTCATTGTCAATTTTAAATATATTACCATCATATCTTCTGTCTTGTATTCCAATTTGTGAGCATAAGCTATCTATTCTTGAATTTCTTGAATTTTTACTTTTTTCATTGAATCTATTAAATGTTATAAACTTTTTATGATTTAATAATGAAAATACTGTTCCATGAAATGAATCTGTACATACATATTCAGCATTTCTTATTAGATTTATGAATTTAGCTGGATCTACATCATATAATCTGTAATCACCAAATGTTTCATCATATTCTACAAAGTTGTCAAGATGTGGAATAGTAACAATCTTTAATTTTTTTTCTTCTGCTAATTCTTTTACTTCTTCTCTATGTTGTATAGTATCTCCTAAGAAATAACAAAATATATATTTCTCATTAAGAACTTTTTCATCTGGTACAAATTTATCCCATTGTTCTTTATTAAATAACAAAGTAGGATCAACAACAACTTTTGCCTCTAATCCAGCAACATTTTTTATGATTTCTTTTCCTTTTAATTCTCTTGTACTTAAATAATTTATTCTTTTCAAGTATCTTTTTGTTCTTTTTAACTGATACCATGGAATTTTAGACACACCAAAACTTGTTGCATAGGATATCTTATTTACATTATCAGGTACAAACATTAAATTGTAGAAGTTACTTGCTAGTCCAATAGGTAACCATAATTGATCACTTCCTACAACTACTGAATCATAATTCTTAGCTCCTTCTTTTAGTTCTTTATATCCATTATAATCTTTTGAAATATTTTCATAATATTTCTTTCCAAACTCAATAAAAGCTTTTTTTCTTAGTTTTATATTTTCTTTTACTTCTGGGTGTTTGTTAAATTCTTTATTCCTTTTTATCTCATCAATTTTTGCACGAATAAAATACTCGTTAAATGCTCTTGGAATTGACTTTAAAATAAACTTAATTGTTTTCTTTTTTTTATAAGAAATAAATTCATTTTCATATCCCATCTCACTTATTGCTTTTTGTGTAGCATAAGCTTGTAACATACTTCCATAGTTATAATTATCATAACATGCACATATTCCAACTTTTTTCATCTGTCTATTCCATCTCCCTATATATTCTTAATAATTTTTCTATGTTTTTTTCTATATTAAATTTTTCTTCTACTGTTTTTCTTGCATTATCCGAAATCTGTTTTCTTTTTTCTTTTTCTTTATCATCTAATATATTTTCTAAAATTTCTTTGAGTTTCTTTTTATCTCCAGGCTCAATTATAAATCCGTTAATTCCATTTTCAATTACTCTTGGAATTCCTCCAACTTTAGTTGATATAGGAATATTTTTATATGCCATTCCTTCTATTAAAGACATTGGCATTCCTTCGTTATATGAAGGTAATACATAAAAAGAACTATTTTTTAATTTTTCTTCTTTTTCTTTTCCACTAATCCAGTTATATATTTCAATATTAGATTTAAGCTTTCTATCTTCCACTATCTTTTTTACTTTTTCATATTCTCCATCTCCGCAAGCAATTAGTTTAATGTCTTTATATTGGGATATTAGTTGTTCTACCACATCTATTAAATCATATATGCCTTTTCTTTCACCTAGTCTTCCTAAAAATAATATTTGTTTTGTTTCTATATTTTTTTCAAAGTCTTTTGGTATATTTATTGCATTATATATTACTTCAATTTTATCTCTTGGCACTATATTTTGAAAATATTCTTCCCATTCTTCTGATAAAACAATTATTTTATCGCACATATTCAAACATTCTTTTATATATCTTTTTTGTGATTCATTGCATTCTTTATCATAAAATACTTTGAATTCAGCTCCATGAACATGAACAATTACTTTCTTTTTCGCCTTCTTTGCTTCTTTAATGTATTTGCATTTTCTATATGTGCTTCTTCTTGATGCCATATGAATGTGTATAATGTCATATTTTTTTACTAGCAATTTAAACTTGCAAAATCCAGTTATTTCTTTAATAGCTTTTAATATCTTATTTTTGTCATTAGACGACTCTAAATATTTTAGATTTATTTTCTTGTCAAGACCATAATCATAATAACTATCTACTACTGATGTCATTCCACCTTTTACACTTCTTGCTGGTCCAACCATTAAAACGTTCATTGCTTTCATTCCTTTTATTTTGTATTTTCATCAATTATTAATTTTTTTCCCAAAATTTTGTCAGTATTATATGTAATATCTGTATCAAACCCTGAATTTGGTGATAGTGTTATCTCTCCAAAATAAATTTTCCCTTTTATTTCATATAAATCAATTCTTGCATATATAAAGTCTTTAGCTAATTTTTCAGCTACATCTATCATTTCTTCTAAATTTTGAGGCTTTTTTAATGAAAATTCTTTTGGAAGCTCTTCATCCCCATAATTATATCTTAGGAAATTCCATTTTTTATCAAAGAAATAGAATTTTACTCCACCTTTTGAAAATCTGTCTTTGCAAACCATAATATTATCTACTTTTCCATTAAAGCATGTAATTTTATAATCTGATGGTAATTCATTGTTTTCATCTAACATTAGTTTCTCTACTACAATACAAGGCTTTATATTTTTATATTGCCATTCTCTTCCTATATAATAAAAATTCTTCTTTAAATGACTATTTATTTTCTTTCTTGCTGCTTTTATATCTAATTTACTCTTATCTCTACATATATAATATCCGCCTGAATCATGATTGCACTTTATGATGAATTGATTAGGCAATTCTTCAAAATTAATGTCATCAAATTTTTCATATCTTCCTATTAGCGGAATTAAATATTGTTCTCCTACTTTCTCTTGTATATACTTTCTAACAGCATATTTATCTGAGACAAGAGAAAAAAATGGTTTTCTATAATTAAACTTCATCCATTGCAGTTTTTCATTTAATGTTTCTGGTCTTTTTAAATTTAATTTTCTTTTCACTTTTAATCTAAAATACGCTTTTACATATATTTCATCTGGAATAAATCTGAAGAAATATTTAGTTTTCATTATTAATTCTTTTTTTTCCATTTTTATATTTTCCTTATATATTCTTTTATGTCTTTTATAAAATTTTCATTATTTGAATCATATTTTTTAAATTCTTTATTATCTATTTGTTGTATCTTTTCTTTTAATTCTTTCTCGTCTATGCATGTTTCTATTAAGTTCATATTTGCAAATTCATTTAATAGCTGTATCTGATGATCATCAACATGTTCTCCAAATTTAGATAGTCTTGGTATTCCTATTACTTTCTTGCCTTTTTTTATTGCATTTACAATAACTCCAGTTCCAGCATGAGTAATAATAAGTCTAGCTTCATCTAAATATTTATTAAATTCATCTTGAGTTACAAATTCTTTATATTTATAGTTTTGAGGTTTATAATCACTTACTCCAATTTGTGCAAATACTTCTTCATTTATTACTTTATTTTCAATTAACTCATCTATTTTCTTAAGTAGTCTATTAAATTGGAATTTCTGTGATCCAACAGTTACAAAAATCATTAGTAAATCCCTCCTATATAAATTGCATCAGGATAAATTTTTAACATTTCTGGCCATTGTACATAAAATCTATCAGCGATTTTATTTTTATATATTAATTTTCCAGTCTGTGTTGGACTATTTATTTTTGCAAATGATTCTATATATATTACTTTTTTATTGAAAATGTGTCCTATATATAGCATCGGTATTGTTGCTAATACTCCTGTACTTATTATTATATCCGGTCTTTCTATGCAAAAGATATACATTGACTTAAATAAATTTAAAATCATTTTTATTAAAAATAATGGTTCTTTTCTATTTACTTGTATAAGATAATGATTTATTTTTTTATCTTTTTTATTATATTGTGTTTTTTCTGTTGTTATAAATGTATCAAATTCATCACTAAGCTTTCTTAGCATTAATAACTGTTCAAAATGTCCACCTGATGATGCAATTAGACAAATCTTCCTTTTCTTATTTTTCATTTTTTATATTAGTCTCTAGAGAATAAGTCTCTAGTATAAACTTTCTCCTTTACATCAATTAAATTTTCTTCTAATCTATTTGCGATAATTACTGAACTTTTTTCTTTAAATTCATCTAAGTTATTAATAACTTCACATCCATTAAATTCTTGCTTAGTTAATGTTGGCTCATATATTATTATTTTTTGATTCTCTGCTTTTAAATTCTTTATTATATCTTGTATAGCACTTGATCTAAAATTATCTGAACCTGATTTCATTGTTAGTCTATATATTCCAACTACTTGTGGTTTTATTTTTAATATTTCTTCTGTTATAAATTCTTTTCTTGTTTTATTTGAATTTACTATTGCTTCAATTAAATTTTGTGGTACATCTTTGTAATTTGCTAATAATTGTTTTGTATCTTTTGGTAAGCAATATCCACCATATCCAAATGAAGGATTATTATAATGAGTTCCAATTCTAGGATCTAATCCAACACCTTCTATAATGTCCTTTGAATTAAGTCCTTTTATTTCCGCATATGTATCTAGTTCATTGAAATAAGCAACTCTAAGTGCTAAATATGTATTAGCAAAAAGTTTAACAGCTTCTGCTTCAGTGCTGTTCATATATAGAACCGGTACTTCTTCTTTTAATGATGCTTGCTTTAATAATTCTGCAAATTCTTTTCCTTTTTCATTTTTTGTTCCAACAATTATTCTTGAAGGATATAAGTTGTCATATAATGCTTTTCCTTCTCTTAAAAATTCTGGTGAAAAGAAAATATTGTCTATGTTATATTCATATTTAATATTTTCTATATAGCCAACTGGAATTGTTGATTTTACGACCATTGTAATGTTTTTATCATTCATTGATATTACTTTTTCAATTATATCTTCTACACTTGATGTATCAAAGAAATTTTTCTCGTCATCATAGTTTGTTGGTGTGCTAATTATAACAAATTCTGCACCTTCAAAAGCATCTTTATAATCTAAAGTTGCTCTTAAATTTAATTTCTTTTCTTTAAAATATTTTTCAATATATTCGTCTTGTATTGGTGATTTTCTATTATTAATCATCTCAACCTTCTCTGGTATAATGTCTAATGCAACTACTTCGTTATTTTGGCTTAATAGTGTTGCTAATGATAATCCTACATATCCTGTTCCTGCTACTGCAATTTTCATTTTCTATTCTCTCCTTTATTATAAATTTTAAAATGCACCTTTTCTTTTTATTGTTTGTGCTACTGTCATAAATATAATTTTTATGTCAAATATAATACTTCTCTTTTCTTTGTATTCTTTATCCTGTTCATTTCTTGTTTCAAAATCAGTATTACTTCTTCCATTAACTTGCCACCAACCAGTTACTCCTGGTTTACATTTTACGATGTCCTCATAATGTGTCATTTCCTCTTTTTCTCTTGGTAGATAAGGTCTTGGTCCTACGAAACTCATATTTCCAATTAATACATTGAAAAATTGAGGAAATTCATCTAAACTTGTTGCTCTTAGGAATTGTCCTGTCTTAGTTATTCTTGGATCGTTTTTTAGTTTCTTATATTTTTTGTATTCTTTTTTGGCTTCTGGATTTTCATCTAAATATGTCTGTAATTTTTCATCAGCATTCATACACATTGACCTAAATTTGTATAATCTAAATTGCTTTCCATCTTTTCCAATTCTGAGTTGTTCATAAAATAATGGTCCATCATCTTCTTTGTAAATCTTTCTCAATATCCATATTACAATTGTTAATGGTATTACTACTGCTGTTCCGATAATTCCGACCAATATATCAAATATTCTTTTTATTATAAGATATATTATCATTCTTGGGCTATGTGAAACTTTAGTTATTCTTTGTGTCTGATTTTCATTGTTTCTTTTTAATGTAATTAATTTTGCCAACGCTTTCATCCCTTTTATATTTATTGATTTTTATAATTCATCTTTTACTCCAGTTTCTTTAATTATTTGATTGCTTATTTCTTTAATGTGGTCTGGAACTTCATAGTCTTTTTGTCCATATACTTCTTTGTGTAATTTCTTAACATTGCTTTCTAGTGATGCTGCTGGTCCATAGAAATCCCCTCTCATCCATACTCCCGTTGTTTTATATGGCCATCCAAATGATTCTTTTATTGTTACATTCAACATTGTTGGTATTAATGATGTTATATCCATTGCGGTTAAATTTGTTCTTATTTTTGGTAACATTGTTTCCAAAATAGAATTCAATTCAGTTATACTTTTCTTCTTTGCTTTTTCAAATACTTTTTCTAGTACATTTCTCATTCTCTCTGTTCTTTTATAGTCTTTTCCAGTTGTATATCTTATTCTACAATATGATACTGCTTGTACTCCATTTAAATGATTTACTCCTGTCTTTATTATTTTATCTGCTGTTTTTCCAGTTACTTTAGTTACATCTTTAATGTAATTATTTATGTATTGAATTTCTTCATTATCAATATTTATGTCAATTCCTCCAACACTGTCTACTAAATCTGATACTGCATTGAAGTCTACTGTTACATATTCTGATATATTCAAGTCAAGATTTTCATTTATTGTTTTTATTGTATTTTGTACTCCATTATAATAAGCATGGTTTATTTTGTCGAATTTTGTTGTTCCATCAAGTGTCATTTGAACGTATGTGTCTCTATATATTGAATATAAAGTTACTTCGTTTGTTTCTTGATTTATACTTGCAATCATTATGCAGTCAGTTCTATAATCTTCATCGTATGTGTCATATCTTGAGTCTAATCCTAGTAATGCAATATTTCTGTATTTGCTCATTTCTGATTTCTTGTCTGCATTCTCTGAACTAATTCCTAAGTCATTTGCATCTTTTGATATTGTCTCATAATTTAGTTTTCCTAATTTATTACTTATGTATAAATATCCTGCTCCTGCAAGGCAAACGCACAATATTACTATTATTAGTATAATTATTCCAATTATTTTTAAAGCTTTGTGTGATTTATTTTTTTTTCTTTTGCTATTTTCTTGTATATTTTCATCTATATCTTGTTCATCTCTTTTAAATCTTTTTGCTTTATTTTCGTCTCTCATTGTTTTTTGACCTTTCTTAATATTTTTTCGATGTTTTCCTTCAATATTATACTATTCCACTTATTTTTTTACAATAGTTTGTATTAAATTTACATACTATTGTTTTATTATTTTTCTTAGTGTACAATAAGTGTATATTTTTTTAAGGAGTTTTAAAATGAATAATAAAAATATTAGACAATCTAATTTTGAATTGTTACGAATAATTTCGATGTTAATGATTGTTGCTCATCATTTTGCTGTACATAGCAATTTTGATTTTCCAAATAGTTATATTGGTTTTAGTAAGTTTTGGATTCATTTTGTTCAGTTATGGGGTAAAGTTGGAACTAATATATTTATACTTATTACTGGATATTTTCTTGTAACTTCTACTAAGTTTAATATTAAGAAAATAATCACTTTCTGGGTACAAGTATTTACATATTCGATTATTTTGTACTTAATTCCAATTGTTATAAAGTTTGGTGATTTTTCCATTGGAAATTTTACAATGCACTTATTTCCAATCTCATTTTCTTTTTGGTGGTTTGCCACTGCATACTTCTTTTTGTATTTGTTTTCTCCATTTTTAAACAAATTCTTGAATAGTTTGGATGTAAAAACATATAAGAAGTTTATTATTTTAGAGGCTATATGCTTTTGCTTGATTCCAACTTTTTTAAATGTTAATCCGGCTGGAAATAATTTTATAGTGCTTATTTTCGTGTATTCTATAGGTGGATATTTTAGATTGCATCCTTTAAATTTGAAGCATTCTCCTAAGTATTATGTTTTTATTGCTTTATTAATAGCTCTTGGAACATATTTAATTAATGTCGCATTGGATTTTATGGCATATTATTTTGAAAATATTCCATATTCTCCAACATATTTGTATAAAATTTATACTTTGCCTATGTTGTTGATTGCTATTTTTATATTCTTAGGTTTTACTAAGATTAGTTTGAAATATAATGCTTTCATAAATTTAATAGCATCTGCTACTTTTGGCGTATATCTAATTCATGAGGAGTCTTTTATTAGAGTCTTATTGTGGACTATTTTATTCAATGTTTCTCAGTTTACACATACTGTAGCTATTGTTCCTATTAGTTTATGTATTATTGGATTTGTATATATTGCTTGTACTATCATAGAACTTTTAAGAAAATGGATTTATGATAAATTATTTTCAAAATGGATTGATCGTCTTGCTGAATTTATAGATATTAGTTTAGAAAAGGTTTCATATTAATAATAAAAAACACTACCAGCATTAAACCGTGCTTGTAGTGTTTTCTGTTTCATTAACTTTTTCCGTATTCTCAATTGTTTTATTATCAGTTTCATAAATGTCATTTTGAATTGTATTTGTTACATTATTTTCAATTATTGTATTCTGCACTGTATTATTTTCTATAGCATTTGGTTCTTTTGGTTCTTGACTAGGCTTAGGACTTTCTTCTTGTTTCTTATTCCATGGATTAGCTGAATCTGGGTCTGTTGGATCCCAGTTTCTACATTGTTCATTTCCTGATATTTTTGATTCTGTAGGTTTTCCAAGTGGCCCTGGATTGCTATCACTGTAAAAAGTTACTTTTGTTCCCGCTTTGCAATTATCATATATCCATTTTGCATTCTTTACAGTTAAACGTATGCATCCTAGTGAAGCATTTGTTCCTAGTTTGTCATATTCCCAATATTCTAGTGAGCCTTTATTATATTTTTCAGTATATGGCACTGAATGGAATAATATATTTCCTTTTATTTGAGTTGCATATTGTCCATATACGTTTCCAAATAATCCAAGCCATTTCCATCTTCCATAGTTGGTTAACGTGTATGTTCCACTTCTTGGTGTTGCTTTTCCGATTGAGCATAACATTGCTTTTATACATTTTGTATACTCACCATTACTGTCTTTTTCATATATGTTTACTACATTTTGCTGGCAATTAATTTCTATTTTATATGTAGCTCCATTTGCATTATTTTGCTTAGTTGTATTTTCACTTTTCTCATCTGTTACTTCGTTAGTAATCTCATTTATTTCATCATTTGTTTCATTGGCTAGTTCATTTATATCTGCTACCTCATTTTCATTTAGTTCAACTACCATCTCATTTCCTGTTGCACCAGTTTCAACGCTTTCCTCATTTATTATTGTTGTTTGTACTTTTCTACCACTTGCTATTTTTATAATTATTCCTGTTATAATTATAAGTAGAATAATAGCTATTATTAGTATTGTTGTTAGTACTTTTTTGTTATTAAATTTTTTTTTCATTTTTGGCATCCTTTTTATTATTATAATAACAATATACTTAATATCTGCTATTTTGTCAATATTATAATAAAAAAGTGTAGATATAATCTAAATGTGAATAGCTCTTATTATCTTATTAATTAATTTAATTTTTTGATTAACATTCTATTTACTTCTGCATCTGATATTCCTAATATTTCTGATATTTGTTTTACATCAAAGCCTAGTCTGCTCATTCTATTTATTGTTTTTCTTCTTTCTTGCACTTTTCCATCTTTCATTCCTCGTTTTCTATTTTCAAAAAATTCTTTCCTTATTACTTCTTCTAACATACTAAAATTCTCCTTTTCATTATTTAATTTATTGGTTAGCTCTTTAG
>ERZ827528.239-NODE-239-length-71736-cov-31.617988_pt1 | contig 71736 bp, 56 predicted proteins | sample MGYA00519768_ERZ827528 | MGnify/ENA primary metagenome ERZ827528 (study PRJEB31778, sample SAMEA3449343) | human gut metagenome | biome: human gut; feature: human-associated habitat; material: faeces | place: United Kingdom | collected 2010/2012 ...
TGATTCGGTACGGAATTTATGCAGTATGTCCTTGAAATTCATCTCTTGATAAGAGATACATTTCAAGAAAACAAATACTGGAAATCAATGTATTATTGAAAAATACAGGTGGATTTACTAAATAATTCCGCATAAATTGTCCTTCATATCCCATTATAAATTAGATTCGGACACGGATTTTGCAATATTATGAGTACCTTTGCAATATCAACTGTAACTCTTATCAAGAGATTCTGATTTTCGCTAAACAAATATTATCCGGAATATCCGTTCACAAGTCTTTCAGGATAAGGCTGTTCGCTCTGTCCACCACGTTTGTGTCAAGCGATGCAAGGTAGATGCGCGTGGTTTCTTCTGAATCGTGCCCCATTCCCTCGCTGATGACCGAAAGCGGTATGTTCTTGCTCTTGGCGATGCTTGCCCAGCAATGCCGGGCGCAGTGCATGGTCAGCGGCATATTCAATCCGGCTAAACAGGCGACTTCTTTCAGTGCCACGTTAATACGGCTGATGGCATTGCGGTACTGCGTCCGCTCGTTTACGCATGGGTTGGTGATTATCGGCAGCAGGTATTGGGCGGTGGAGCAGCCGTTGTATTTGGCGATGATTTCCTCCATGCACTTCTCCCATTTGATACTCAGTTGCTGCCCCGTCTTTCTCCTGCGGTATATGATGACGCTGTTCTTCAAGTCCGATTTCTTTAAATAAGCCATGTCGATGAACGACATACCACGGGTGTAAAACGAAAAGAGGAACATATCCCTCGCATAGTCCAGATGCGGTTTCAAGGTCAGGTCGAGTTCCTTGATGCGCTTTATCGACTTCAACGGGAGGGCACGTTTCACCGTCTTGCCGATACCCGTGTAAACATGCTTGAACGGATATTTCTGTTCCGTCAGTTCCTTTTCCACAGCACGGTTATAAACGGCACGGAGTATACGCATATAGAACGAAGTCGTATTGGGGCAGTTGCCGTTGGATTTCAGCCATGCTTCATAAAGCATCATGGTGTCGCTGTCTATCTCATCCAAAAGAATGTCCTGCCCCTCGCGGAATTTCATAAAACTGGCTAAGGCTGCTGTGTAGGTTTCCGATGTGCGCGCCTTGCCAAGCTGCTTCAACTGCCTTATGATGTCCTGCATGAAACCGAACAGCGATTGCCCGTTTGCGTGGCTGTTGAACTTCTCTACGATATTGTAAGCGGAGTAACTTCCGCCTTGGCTGTCGCATTGCGCGATGATGGCCTGCAACCGTCGGATGTCCCAACCGATATGTTCCGCAACGCTGTGGAGATACCGCTTCCTGTTCTCGTCGGTTTCAGGCATGATTCGGACAGACGATGCTTCCTTGTCCCATTCCGTATCAAGCACGCGGAAGTCCGTTCCGATTTGGCGGACTGTTCGCCCGTGAATTACCTGATAGTAGATGCTGCCCTCCTTGCCGTTTGTGGTAGAGGGACGATATTTTACCTTGATGGATGCCATTCACTTTATTTTTATTGTTTAGATTCTTTTTCTTCATTTCTCACTTGTTCCAACCGTTTGTGAAATACGGCCAGTGTGGAATCTGCTCCGATTGTTTCTGCCAGTTTTTCATAAGCTTCAACGGTCACGGCCAGTTCCGGATATAGTTCATTGAGCATGACGGAAGTCACTTGGTATTTGTCTGCAACCATTCTCAGCCGCCTGTTTTCATCCCGGTATTCACGCCATTGCGCCCAACTGACGATAAACAGGGCAAAGAACACGAGCGTACTGATGATGCCAGTCCATGCGTAAGGGTTCTTGTACCAGCCATCGGGTAGCCTGTCCCATAGCCGCCTGATACCCCTTGTCACTCTGTCCGGTCGGATTGCCTGCCAAAGTTTCGCCCCAAAGCCTTGACTTTGCTGTACCTTTTCCGAAATCCGCTTGTCTTTCTCCACATGGTCGGTAAGCATTTCCAGTATCTTGCAAAGCAAATCCTTGGTGGTGGGGATTCCACGCTTACGCATGTCCTTGTCGTTGGCATCGGTATATACCTGCAGGCTCACAATCATTTCCTCACCCAATGATTTTTTATAGTCCTCGATGGCTTCCTTGCTCCCGAAAATGCCGTTGATGTTCTCCGGCGTGCTGCCGCCGAAGAAACGTATGACAGGCTCCAGCTTCACCGCAAGCCTTTTCACCGCCTCGTCCTTGTCCGAAGCGTCCTTTGTGGCCAGTATCTTCTTGATTTCCTCGATGTCCTCTGCCAATGCCCCGATAAGGTCGGATATATTCTGTAAGTTGTCCTTCATCTTCTCATTTTTCTTGGTTTGTACTTGTTCTTCTCCTTGTCATTCTCGCCCCAGCCGCTTTCGTTTCCTCCACCGCCTCCGCCGGATGAAGCCTTGGCTTGGTGAGGTTGGACGCACAACTCAACGAGTATGCCGATACCCACTTGGATGATGTCGGAGCCGGATTCAACAGAACTGCCGCCGTTGCCGTCCGTTGTCGCTCCGTCCGGTGACGGCTGTCCTATAAAAGTGCCTGCCGTATGACTGTCCACTGCCATGTTCGGCATGGTTGGCGGTGTCCGTCCGTCAAAGCTGTTGTCCTGTACACGTGGTTGCCATTCCATACCCTCGGCGATGCGTCCTCCCAACTGCTTGTCCAGTCTATAAAAGCCCATGCTACGGTCAATCCGTGAGCCGCTGAATGAAATGCCGTCTTTGGTGAATGACACGCCCACGATATTGCCGTTGCGCCTGTCGAGATTGAAGTTTACCCCGATGCCCTGCTTGGCCAGCCTGTCGCACAATTCCGACCAACTGCCGCAACGAGGCAGGGCTGCTTTGACGGCATCATGGATTTGGTATTTCACCTTGTCCTTTCCACGCAGACGGTCACGCTTCACTTTCTCTTTGCCTTTGGAGAAGTGCAGCCCGTATTCCCTCGTGAGAGCCTTACACACCGCCACATTGCGTATGGCATCGTTACGGTCGCTGATGGTGTTCCCGGCATTGTCAACCCTGTTGGCCACGATGTGCAGGTGCGGATGTTCCTTGTCGGTGTGACGGCATATAATATACTGGGTGTTCACAATGCCCATGCGCTTCATGTACTCACGGGCGATTTCGGCCATCAGCTCGTCAGTCAGTCTGGGCGCGTCCTCGTGGGCGAAGTCCAGCGAGATGTGGTACACCGGATTTTTCAGCTTGCGCCCCGGCTTGTCGTCCGCCTGCCCCTGCATACTCCTTGCGATGGCGGCGTTGTCGTCAAGACGCACATCCTTACTGTCTATAAGCCTTGCCTTTTTCGGGTTGTTCACGTAGTTCACCAGCCTTGCGAAGCTCGCCCGTTTTTTTAAGTCGCCCATCATATCTGCGTGATGATTCTGTTGAACTCTTCCAGCAGGGCGGTAATTCTCTCTTTGGTTCTGGGGAAGCCCTGTTGATGTGCCATTTTCGCCAGTTGGTTCAGGTTGTTGCATCCTCCCTCCAGCATACGGATTTGCTGCCTGTCCTCCTGTGTCCGTGCCGCCACGACCTTGCCCTGCAGCAGCAGTTCGCGCAGGAAGTGCGACGGCTTCTTGCCTGCGTCCGTTATCCTTTTCATGACCGTTTTCCACTCGGCCAGCGTGAGCCTTGTGGATATGGTCTTAGTCCGCGCCTTGCCCTTTACGGCTTTGGGGCGGCCTCCTTTATGATTGTTGTCTTGCTCTGTCATTCGCTTGTTGTTATTCCGTTATAAATGGGGTTTGTTTTTTAGGGCTGAATCATGGCTTTGCCGTTTTCCGCATGGTCGGGTCGCCGTTGGTGGCGTAGTTTTCGTGGACGAAAACATTAACTTGCCAGCCCTGAAAAAACATCCCCTTGGCATATCCCTGACATGGTACTATCGCCACATGTACACCTGTAATAATCATCAATTAAACACTGTATATCCACTTATTTCCTGAATGAAGGGTTGTCGAATACAATCTTGTCCACCATCTCGTTCAGCCTGTCAGCAATCCTGTCGCCGTACAGTTTGCGTATCTGCTGCGGTACGAGGTTGGTGGTTATGAACGAGAAGCCACGGTTCTCGTATCTTCTTGCAAGCAGGTCAGTCAGCGGCCTGTGCATGTTGCCGAACTCCTGCACCTCCACAGGCTCTATGCCCATGTCATCAATGCCGAGCATCTCCATATCACACAGCCGCAGGAACTCGGTATAGCTGTTCCGACACTGATGGGCAATATGAACGGCATTCACGATAGGCATACCATACACAGTCCTGTGGTAGTTGTCAGGTATCCTGATCACATTGAGCAGGTTCTGGAACGCCCTCATCATGGTGGTCTTGCCGTTGCCGCACAAGCCGCACAGCATTACCCCGTACCGTCTGCCGGAGGTAAGGCTCGCAGCAAGGCTCCTGACTTGTAAGTCTACTGCATCAGGATAAAGAAATGTGCCTCCGAAACGGCTCACTTCGCCTGCGATGGCACATTTAAGCAGTTTCGCAGCCGTTTCTTCATCGAAAGGCAGTCTAAAACGCTCCTTCGTAGTCCTCGGCTGACACAGCCGTGACATCAGAGTCTCTATAAGTTGGGGATTTCCGTTTTGTTCCATATCGGGTTGTATTCAGATGTTTGATAATCCAATGGTAAAAATGGCTTCGGCAATCGCTCTCGTCCCGTTGCGCGTTTCCGCCGATTCTTTGCTCGTCAAAGAAGTCGCGGATATGCCCGTGTAGCCTGTCTCTGTCAATAATCCAGTTTTCTCTTTTCGCCAGCACTTCGATAATCTTGCTCTGCCATGCGGTATCGGCAAGCAGGAGTGCCTCAATCTCATCCAGCGGTTTATATCCGTCTTTCTGCGCGTGTTGGGAGTTGATAATATCTTTGTCTTTATCTTTTATATTAGAATGGGGCAACTGTACGGTCAACTCATGGGTCAACTGTCGGGGCGGCTGTATGGTCAAGGAATATAACGCAGGGGTGTGGATTCCTGTGCCAACCTGACAGTCTATCAGTCCACGCTCTTTGAGATGCTGCCGAGCTTTGCTGATATTCTGTTTGGTGGTCGAGAGCCGCACGCAGAGAATGGCTGTATGGCAGGCAAACGGCATGTTCCAGCGTAGGCGGTTTGCCTCGTACAGAAGGTAATGATAAAGTGCTACCTCCGTAGGGTTGAAAGGGCTGCGCTCCGCTTCTGCCCAGAACCGATTAATATAGTCGTATATGCCTGCCATGACTTACCGCTTCGAACGGTTGATGATGTACTTCTGTGCCTGTTGGTCGAGTTCCGCCTGCGATGCTACGCGTACATTCTTCATCCATGCCTCCAGTTCGGCTTTGTCAAAGAAGCACAATTTGCCGTTGGGTTTGTAGTAAGGGATGACGCGTCGCATCATCAGCTTGTGAAGATAACTCACTTTGATTCCGAGAAATTTCGCGGCCTCGGCCGTCGAGATCAGTTGGTTCGTCTGTTCCATATTTCTGTCGTTTTTGATGTGATTTCTTAGGCTGTGAAAGCCGTCGTTCCGATAAGGAAGACGGTGCAAAGTAAGTCATCGGAAATCACACAGCAAAGGCTATTAATCTGTTGTAAAACAGATGGAAAGCAAAGTAGAAAACAACTGAAAGCACGGCTGTAAAGCAACCGCATGCAGCCGAAAACAGGGAAAAAGGAAAAAGGAAAAAGGAAAAAGGAAAAAGGATGTCAGACTACAGTAAGCCACGACATTTTATCGAACAATACAATGCCGAACTACTGAAATTTCGGATATGTCCGTAGGATGTACGATGGAATCTATATCGAACCTGTAGGCTGTCTGAAACAATGGGGTTGTTAATTTTGGTTGCTTTTCGCCCAGCTGCGATAAGCGGCTGTATCACGGATGTTGCTGTCGGCTTCCGCCACTTTCTTAAAAATGGAGATTATAACATCCTCTTTGTCGGCTTTGGAACCCCTGCGGTTCTTCACATCCAACAACTGGCGCATATTGTTCAGATGCCAATAGTCGCCAAAAATCTTCCACTGGCGGCTGATGTTGCAGATTGCTGCTATGCTGTCCGCGATGAAAGCCATCTGTGTAGCATTGCATCCATCATGCGGCCGATATTCCGCATCAAGAAAGCCTTCATGACGCAAGGCTTCCATAAAAATCATAGTCCTGTCACCTTTCAGGGCATCTGGGAAATCCGGTGGAAAGGAAGACCGACATGCTGTCTCCGGTTCTGTGACCGATTGTGACTTGCCCGAGGAGCCACTGACAGCCGGCGTGACGGAAGATGCCTTTTTAGATTTGCGCTCCGACAATTGCTCGATTTTCTTGCGATACTCCATATAGATCGCCATCGGAACAATGAAGATAACGAGCGAGATTACCACGAACATGACGACGGTCATCGCATCAGTCTGCAACCGTGACACCGCTACCCGTCCTACAAGGATAGATATTAGCAGCCACACTGCCCCCGGCAGCAGGATGTTCACATTGAAATCATCTGGCAATCTTCTCATACTCTATATTATTATATTCGTTCAGGTATTGGCAAACTCCATGTCGATAAGGCTGATGGCATCTTCCTTTTTCTTGTTGATGATTTTGGCGTATATCTGGGTGGTCTTCACATCCGAGTGGCCGAGTAGCTTGCATACGGTATAAAGGTCAGCACCGAGTGTCAGCAACATTGTGGCAAAGGTGTGGCGGCTGACATGATAGGTTACATGCTTGGTTATGCCCGCCGCCTTGACCCACGGTTTGAGCTGCACGTTGCAGGTGTCCTCACATGGCAATGTGGGAAATACAAGGTCTTCATCTCCGGCTCCGTTCCGTTCCGGCATCCATTTCCTTGCATTCATGGAAAGGGGAAGATAAAGAGGCTGACGGGTTTTCTGCATGATGATATTGATGCGCCACTGTTCAACGGAACTATCCACATTTTTCCATTTCAGGACCAGTACATCGCTGATTCGCAAGCCGCAGTAGCAGGAGAACAGGAACGCTCCTTTGACATCCTCCCGTCTGCAAGGAGTGTCTATGAGAATCTTGACCTCGTCTATGGTCAGGAACTCCCGCTTGCTCTCCGGCATCTTGATTTTCTCGTCCGTGTTAAGCCTGTTTACCGGATTCTCGGCAATGATTTCCTCTCGGACTGCCGCATTCAACGCTCCCCGGAAGCACCCGAAATAGGAAACACAGGTGAACTGCGACAGTTTCTTTCCGTTCGGGCCTACATAAATGTTGCGCAGGAAGTCTATAAAGGCAAGGCAGAAGTCGCGGTTTAGGTCCCGCATGGCCGCCTTTGCGTTGAAGGCACGCAGCACATTCATCGTGTTGGATATCAGTTTGCCACTTCCTCGCACTCCTTTTTTCTCCTGACTCTCTTTGTATGCCTGCATCCAGTCGAGAAGCAGCATCTTCGACAGCAGGGAGGTGTTCTTCAGCCCTGCCACCCCATTGGTCAACTCGATGATGCGCTGCGACTTTATGGTGTTAACCGCAGCAAGCGTGGCCTTATTCTGCGCCTTGGCTGCCGCATTCGTCTCCGGGATGAGATACAGTTTCAGGAACTCATACTGCCTTTTTCCGTCACGGTAGATGTCGAGATAGACGGACTGGCTCCCGTCACTGAGTGTCTTATAACGGACTCTGACAGGTTCCTTGGGCTGTTTGGGTGTCTTTATTGCTTTTGCCATAGTGGTGTCATTTATAAAAAGATTTATTCTTAATCAAACACTTTGTCTATGAGATTGACTGCCTCGTCTTTCCTTCGGTTGATGATTTCAGCATAAATCTGCGTATTCTTTATCTGGGAATGGCCCAAAAGTTTGGAAACGGTATAAAGGTCTGCACCGAGCGTGAGCAGCATCGTGGCGAAGGTGTGTCGGCTTGTGTGATAGGTCACCGATTTGGTTATTCCGGCATCGGCAGCCCATATTTTCAGGATGTCATTGATGTGGGAGTCTCCGGGCAGATGCTCGAAGACAAGGCTGCCGGCATCGTGTTTCCCGCTGTCTTCACATCCGAGTATCCATCTTCTTGCCTGCACGCCGAGCGGTATATGTATTGGCTTTTCGCTCTTGTTCATGATGACGGAAAGTATCCATCTGCCGTTGTCCTGCGTTATGTCACCCCATTTCAATTTACGGACATCGCCGAGCCGCAAACCACAGTTGCAGGCAAAGAGATATGCGTTCTTGACCGTATTGTTTTTACAAGGTGTCGCAATCAGTCGCTTCACTTCGTCTATGGTCAGATAGTCTCTTTTCCCTTTGCTCGCTTTTGCCCTTTCGTGATGTGAGAGTAGGTTCATGGGATTGGTGGGGATGATTCCTTCCCGCACGGCAACATTAAGAGCTGTCACGAATGTGCACTGGCGGTTAAATGCAGTCTTTGGCTTAAGGTTTTCTCCTTTGGCTGTTTTATATCCGGTCTTCAAATATTCCACAAAGGCAATGCAAAAGTCCTTGCCGATTTCATTTACCTTTGTGTCACCGCAGTTCATTTTGGACAGGATAGCACATACCCGATCTATAGCATGAATATCATGTACACCACGGCTACGCTGTATCTCCTTAAAACGGGAAAGCCACTCCAGTATGGATATGCCCTTATTAGAGATATAGCCTTGCGTATCCATAAGCCGTCTGTTCTCGGCCGGTAACTTTTTCAATTCCCGCAATTTCTTCCTGCAGGCGGTCTCGGCTTTCCGCATCGTGGCTTCATTCCGGCGCAATGATTTGTCGTCGGTCTCCGGCACAAGATACAGTTTGAGGTATTCATAGCTGCGATGGCTGTTACGGTAGCAGTCCAGATATATGGATCTGCGACCGTCTTTCATCGTCTTAAACCTTATCCTGACTGGCGATTTTTTGCTATCTTTGTTACTCCTGTCTGTCATAAGTGCGTTCGCATCTTGAAATCACACTGCAAATATAGTCTCTTTAGTCGGAAAAGAAACAAAAACGGGTAACAAAAATGTGTCTAAAATGGGATTTTTTCGGAATTGAATGGAATTGTGCAACTATATGCAAACAACTGCAAATAAGGATAATAAGTGAAAATATCTTCTCTTTAATTCTCATGGTTTATAGACATCGGAAATTAGGCTACCCTCTTTTGAAAAAGTGAATAGGGCAAGCCCTTTTATAAACGCGTTTTTCTATGATAGTTTAGGGAAAAAGTGTATATCAAAATATCTAGTAAAAGAGCTACTTTAATTGGCATTTTATCTGTGATTAATTGTTTGATTTCTATATAACTAATCTCTTCCCTATAGTTTTTTATAATCTTAAGCAAACGGAACATGTTTTGCTCATTTTTCTGCAATATTACAAATAGATTTTTATCTATCCTCTTGAATAGATGTTTATTGTTGGATATTTTTGTTGTATACCCGAGAATATTGATGACAATGATATAAAAGACTTTTTGGTATGTGTTTCTATACAATGAATGAATCACAATTTGTTGAGCATTTTTTTTCATTATTTTGTTGGCTATATTTTAAGTTGTTAAGTAATAATTATATTTGCGTTATTATTAGATTTTGATAGATACTTTATCCTGATAAAACTTATAATAATTTGCAATTTTTATTTCTTATAACAAGTTGTATGAGTGGGATTGAATGACAGTATTAGGTAATATTTAAATATAAAATATGAGAAATATAATATTCATCAATTTATAATTATTAACTTTATGCTCATTAATAAGCAATTATGGGATAATTGATAACTTACTAGATTGTTTTAAATTCGATTGAGTATTACATTTTAAGAATATGTATACTATAGGGAATAAATAAAGATTTAAGACGAACATGCGAAGAGTTTCAACTAGAACATTTCGAAGATGCAGCAGACAAATGCAGCTCTGTAGAAGTCACTTACCGAGATAACGACACAGAATGCAAAGTTGTCAAAGGAACTTGCGGACGCTAAGGCTTTGGCGACAAGGCTGGAGGAGCAGTTTAAGCAGGCCGAGAAACATTCGAAACCAGTGGAACTTTATGTGGTGCTGGTAGTGCTGGTGATATTAATTATAACTTTAATAATCTCATGAACATGAATAAGACAGAAATAAAAAACAAATGCAGGCAAATATTGAACTCTGGAGTTGCATCATTAGAAGGTGGTGAAGACTTTGAATTTCTTTGTGATGTATTCAAAGGACATGACGATTATGAGTCAAAGACAAAAGGCCAGAGGATAAGAATGATATCAATAAAAAAAGCAACCTACGGGACAAAATGCTTTTATATCACGAGAGAAGACGGAACAGAAACGGATATATCATTCATGTCTTGTTTAGACAGCAAGAAGAATAAAAAGATAAAGGATATTAGTGCAGCTTGTAGGGAGTCTATAGATTACATAATTAAAGGCCTTAGAGAAAACCTAACATTCCCACTTGTTTGTCCACTTTCAGGAGTTGTTATAAAAAACATCAAAGATGTCCATATTGACCACTATGACCTGGATTTTAAGGATGTAGTGTCATTATGGATTGATAAGAATGGCGGGGTAGATAATCTTCACAAATATGTATGTGAGACAAAAGACAACGAGACAACCACATATTTTACGGATGAAGATATTAAGGAGAACTTTATAAAATTCCATAATGAGCATACACATCTGAGGGCAATACATAGAAAAGAGAATCTTTCGACACGAAAAAGGAAGATGATGTAATATCAGACAGTTTTGAGCTGATATAAAAAAGTATGAAATAATTAAATTACAGCCAACTTATAATTATGAAACATGGTATAATTTGTATAGAAACAGAATGGCAGATTACGAAAAGAGGGAACAGACGTAGTCTTAACTCTGAGCCGTTGATGAAATATATAAGTGAGATGTATGGCATACCATACATTTACAGAAGAGTTGCAACACTTGGAGAATTGAAATATTATCTGGAGCAGTTCAGTAAGAAGGAATACATGAATAATTACAGCATTCTGTATTTCAGTTTTCACGGCAATACAAATGCTATTCAATTGGAAGGAGAAAAAGAGGATTTGCAACTTGATACCCTTATGGAAATAGGCGACAATGTATTTGAGAACCGCCTTGTACATTTTAGCAGCTGTAGAACACTATTAGGTTCACCGATAAGAGCAGAAGTATTTAAGGAGAACTCTAAAGCAAAAATATTGTCAGGTTACACAAGGTCTGTGGACAGTTCGCTATCAGCAATTCATGATTTAGCTTACTTTGGTGAGTATCTTATAAGAACCAAAACATCAGCAGTCTTCAATAATCTTCAAAAGAATTTTGGAGGGTTACAGGATACATTAGGGTTCAAATATTATAAGTAATAGATAGAATAATATTGAAGATATAATGGAAATTATAGATATATACGGAAACCAGTGTGGAAGCGACAACGCTTTCACCAGAAAAGCAAGGCTACTCCCTATGTATAGGGTGAAGATAGGCGAAGAGGAAGGAGTATGGTCAACAAGAGCCTCCAAGTGTAAATACATGGGAACATGATCAGTGGGGGTGATGTGTTAGAAAGAATTTCATGATGAAGGATACTTACGAATATACAAAGAAAGGTTAGTTATATATTATTTTTGATAAATAATATGGAAAAGATTCAAGATATAACAAAAATGAAGCAATACGTTCTATCCATTATATCCGATAACTATAATGAAGGTTGCGGTGTAATGGTCGGAGATATGTTTATAACAGCAGGTCATGTGATATCTAAATGTGAAAACCCAAGGATTAGATGGAATGGTAAAAATATACCTTTGATAAATCCTATTGTTTTCCACAATGATGAAAATGAATCTGAGAGTTATGATATTGCTATATAATCTGTTCCAAATGCCAATAGTCCGCTGGTTCTTTCTGATGTTGTTCCAGAAAAAGGTGATGTGTTGAAAAGCTGTAGTCGGCGAATGTTAGGAGAAAAATATGTAGAGTGTAATGCTGTAGTAAATGGATTAAAAGATGGAAATTACTATGCAGTAAATACTGATGAACAGCTTAAGCCTGGCAGTAGTGGAAGCCCTGTATTTCTGAATGGAGAAGTTGTAGGGATATTATGTGCTGGGAATTGTAATGACGATAATACATCATGCAATACAGAATGGCCACTGAGTTTATGTGTATTCTTATCCTCAAAAGTAATTTTAGAGTTGTTAGAAACGAACTGATTTCAGTAAACAGTAAAAATGGAAAAGATAACGATAAATACAGACGATGGTATAAGTGTAGAAGCAGGTGCACCAATAATTGTATCAGCAAGCCGTGCTACAGATATACCTGCCTTTTATGCAGACTGGTTTCAGGAAAGGCTGCAGAAAGGATATTCGGTTTGGAAAAACCCTTTCAATGGGGTAAAATCTTATGTGGCATACGATAAGACAAGGCTTATTGTATTCTGGTCAAAGAATCCGGCTCCACTTCTTAAGGAAGGAGGATTACTTGACTATTTAGATAATAGAGGTGTAAATAGCTATATCCAGTTCACTTTGAATGACTATCATGAAGAGAAACTGGAGATGGGTGTACCATCATTAAGTAATAGAATGGATACATTCAAGAGATTGGTTGATAGGTTAGGATATGGGAAAGTAATATGGAGATTTGACCCACTGATATTAGCCAAAGGTTTGATAGTAGATGATCTCCTGGAGAAAATTTACAATATAGGAGTCAAATTGAGCGGATATACAGAGAAACTGGTCTTTAGTTTTGCTGATATTTCGTCATATAAGAAGGTACAGAACAATCTCTATAAGAACAATATTCAGTATAGAGAGTTTTCACAGGAAGATATGATAGAGTTTGCTACCGGGCTCGTGGATATGAACAAGGAATGGAAACTCGAGCTGGCTACGTGTGCAGAAAAGATAGACCTTGATATGTTTGGTATCAAGCATAACAAGTGTATAGATGACGAGTTGATGATAAAGTACTTTTCTGATGACATGCTGCTGATGAACCATATAGGTGTAGAAGTAACGGAGGATATATTTGGGGAGATTAGTGTTGAATATAAGAAAAACAAGAAAGATAAAGGTCAAAGGAAAGTCTGCGGATGTATAGACAGCAAGGATATAGGAGAGTACAATACATGTCCGCATCTTTGTGAATACTGTTACGCAAATTCGAGCAAGGAGATTGCTAAACAGAATTATATGAAACATAGAGAAAATCCGCACAATGAAAATATAACCGGTAGATAAAGGAATGAGAGAATACTATGAACATATAAAAGCGAAAGCATCTCTTTCTATGCAAGATGTAATAGAAACATGTAGAAGTTTAACGCCTTCAGATTATAAGACAAGACCATATAGATTTCCAGATCTTCATAATGGTGTTGCTTTATTAGACAATGAAGATGCTTTAAATTGTTATATTGCTGCCTATGGGGAAATGCATATGATAAAATGTAGATCAGCTTTACAGAACTTTCCTTTTGATAATATATCAGGGAGTATTGAAATTGTTGATTGGGGATGCGGGCAAGGTATTGGTTCAATGTGTGTTGTTGACTGCTTTAAAGAACATGATTTACTACAATGGTTAAAACAAATAACACTTATAGAACCGTCAAAATTTGCATTGGAAAGGGCAGAAATAAATCTTACAATTGCAACTAATGGTGCTGTATGTATACAGCCAATACAAAATTATTTACCTGGAGCAGGAAAAGAAAATGAAATTCATGAATTAGGTTACAGATATAAAAATGTTATTCATATATTTTCTAATATACTAGATATTGATAGCATTGATTTAGGTAAACTGGCAAATATTGTAGGTGATAAAAGCAGAAATAATATTATTCTATGCATCGGGCCTAAAAATAGTAATGCATATAAGATTGAACAGTTCTGTAGTATCTTTGGTGAACAGGATTATTTTTCTAATGTAGACGATTCCCAATATGGAAAAACATCAGACACATTTTATACGTTTACATGTAAAACCAAATGTTTTGTTTACAATGGAAATCCTTTAAATGTAAATAATATTGAAAATATTATGGTACCGGATTTTACAGACAGTAAAAATACGGTATATAATGAATATGATCCACGTCTCGCAGTTCAGAATGGTATTATATCTGAAGAATTACGTTTAATATACTTGTATTTATTAAATCAGATTTCACCTAATGACATTATTCTCATAAAACAAAAAATATATGGAAAGAAAGCAGACTTGGTATTGATATGTGAGAAGAAAGGGATATTGATAATAAACATCTGCAATAGATTTTTAACAAAATCAGATGTGTTTGATGATGTTAACGAAGATAATGAACTTGAAGAGAATGATATTAATCCAATTGAGGACGAAAATAATATATTTATAAAAGACATCGTAGAAACACGTCTTGAATTTTTTAGACAAAATGAATTATTATTCAAGAAAGCAGAAGAGGATAAGAAGAATTATTCATTGGTAAAAACTGCTATTTTTTTTACAGAAAATACGACTGAGGAGATAAAAGAAATATTTGAAAAAGAAGATACTAAATTTATTTCTTTGTTAGGTAAGGATGTCATAAATAATAAAACAAGAATGATGTCTGCATTAAATTGGTTGAATTTAAATCAAGAGCGTGAGTCTTTCGATAAGCAGTTGTTTTATAGTATATTAAAAGAATTAACACCCAAATGGCATTCTTACAGACAAGGTAAATCTATAAATTTAACTACGATACAAAGGAATCTTTCACAAAGTATAGCTAAAAGGAAACAAAAAATTAGCGGTGTTGCAGGGGCTGGTAAAACACAAGTTCTTGCAACTAGGGCTGTAAATGCTCAAATTAGAACTGGTGGTAATATACTTATTTTGACATACAATAAAACTTTATCCAACTATTTACGATATCGCATCAATGATGTAAGAGCTGATTTCTATTGGAACAAGCTACATATTAGTCACTATCACCATTTTTTTAAGGAACAGGCTCAAACTATTGGGAAACATGTATATTTTAATTCATTTGATAATACAACTTTTTTTGATAATAAAGAAAATGATATAGAACATTTTGATGCCATATTTATTGATGAAGTTCAAAGTTATAAAAGTGAGTGGCTTCAAATTCTTTATAATAAATTCCTGAAAGAAAATGGTGAGTTTGTAGTTTTTGGAGATCCTAAACAGAATATATATAATAGAGATACTGATTCAAATGGAGATATTCGTATAGGAGTTATTGGAGGAGAATGGAATCGGCAATTAAGCAAATGCCACAGATTTGCAAATAATCAATTGACAAGTTTAGCTAAGAAATTTCAAAATGATTTTGGTTTTATAAATGCTGACAATTTTGAAAAAGCAGAATTGCTCCAAGATGGTATGTTTACTTGTTTAAAGTACATGTATAATAATTCAGGCATAAATATAAATAAGTTGACACAAATTATATCCAGTATATTAAGAATTGAAGGCTTTGATGTCAATGAGACAGTAATTTTAGGCCAAAATTCTATTATCCTAAAAGACATAGAATACAACTATCGGAAAACAACAAATGAGCCAACCATAACAACATTTATACCAATAGATGAAAAAAATAAATTAAAGGATGACACTGTAAAGAAGTTGAAATTTACTATGATGGATAGAGGATTAAAATTCTCAACAATTCATAGTTTCCAGGGATGGGACGCTGCAAATGTAATTATATTATTACAACCTGAGGGTGATGGTAACGGGTATACAATAAATAAATCTCTAAATAAGCCAGAAGTAATTTATACGGCTATAACTAGATCAAAGCAAAATATAGTAATTATAAATAATGGAAATACGTTATATCATAATTTCTTTAAACGGAACATGATTAATGAAGACTACATGAATAAATAGAAAAATAATGAATAAGATATACGGAAACCAGTGTGGAAGCGACAATGCTTTCACCAGGAAAGCAAGGCTGCTCCAGTCCATGTACAGAGTGGAGATAGGCGAAGAGGAAGGAACAGGGCCTACAAGAGCCTCCAAGCGGAAATATGGAAACATGATTAGTGGGGGTGAGGTGTCCGGAAAGAACTTCCTAATGAAGGAGACATTCGAGTATGCCAAGGAAAGAGTGGCAAACAAAAGGGAAAATGAGACGATAGACGGGTTCAGGCTGTTCAACAACCTGCTTTCAAGCCAGCCGATGGCATTCAACCTGTTCCATCCCCTGATGTTACTGTTGAAGCTGGATCCGGCAATGGTTACGCTTGCCGTGAGGTCGGTCTTCAGGAACTTCCCGGTATTTGAGGTGACGGAAATCGGTCTGGAGTTTATTCCTACACCGATTGACAAGTACACGAATGACAAGTCTGCCATGGATGCGTATATCCGATTCGTGGATAATAAGGGCGGCAAGCATATCATCGCCATCGAGACGAAATATACGGATGTGCTCGGAGTGAACGAGGCCAGCCGTTGTGAGGAGCAGAAGCAGATGCTCGTTGATACCGGTCTGTTCAGTGCGGACTTTGAGGAGCTGCTGATGGGAGGTAAAGTAAAACTTACGCAGATTTACAGAAACCTTTTGCTAACAGAGCGGTACAGGATGGTTGAAGGACTGAAGGACTCGTATTCTGTGGTTCTCTCGCCAAAGGATCATCCGTCAACCGAAGAGGAAATCAGGTCGGTTACGGAGTACCTGAAGCCGGAGTATGCATATAAGCTGAGTGCTGTTACTTTGGAGGATTTTGTGGATGCGATGATACAGTATCTGCCGGAGTATTATGTCCAGGTTTATGAGAGGTTCAGGGGGAGATATTTGGAGTTTGGGAAAGTGGAGTAGCAATATTATATTCCCTTTTTGTAAAGTATATATGAGAATGTGTCATTTGCCCCATTCTCATACATGTAAATATCACAATACTATAAATATAGCATTCGTTTATTACCAATGATTGGTGGTATGTATGCAATGAGAAAACCTACGATAGCACTAAGCAATAATACGCCACAAAATTCAATAATCTTTGTAATATCATCAAAGATATCAAGATTATTCAATAATAAAGCAATAAAAGGATTTTGTTTATTAATCTGATTGTACAGAAACCATTTGATTTTAAAAACTATTTTTTTCATAATAAAATAGCTTTTGTTTTATGTGATGGATTGTTAAAAAGCCCAACACACCCAAAAAGCTTTGAAATCAAACTGCTTTCTGCTTCTGCGAAGATATGAAATCTATATTATGTACAAAGGATAAAAATTCACTTCTCTGTAATACATTGTAGCACAATATATTACAGAGAGAATTAAAACTGCTAAAGGTTAATTTCTCTGATTATAAGAGCAAAATCATTGATTTAAGGTAAGCATTCAGCAAACCCCGTATTGTGAGAACGGCTAATGCCTGTATTTACATGTCCTTTAAAAATTTCAACTTGTCTTTGAAAATGTTGAAGATATTCGAAGATTTCTATCAAGGTCTATTAAAAACTGGGAATTTTCTCTGAATAAGTCAGAGACATTAGTAGATGTCTGTGACTTTTTCAGAGATTTCTCAAAGAATCTTCCTGTCTTTTAAAGATGATGGCAGTAACTCTGCAAGATCCTTGGAGTAATCACTATCGTATTCATGTACGTGGTTAAGAAAATAGTTCATCCAGCCCTTGAAGTCCACATCGGCAGCCTTGCAGCAACCCATGAAGGAATAGATAACTGCAGCATCCTCAGCCGCGTCATGATTGCCACAGAACAAATAATTCTTTCTGCCGATCGCAACGGGCCTTACCGAGTTTTCTATCAAATTATTATCTATACAATATTTACCGTCCATCGTGTAATGTGCCAGTTGCCGCACATGATTAAGGAAGTAGTTCATGGCTTGTCCTATCGGACTTTTAGGAAGGACTTTGCCATACTCCGTAAGACACCATTTCTCAAACGAACAGATTATAGGATATGCAAGCCGCTTACGCAGTTCCATACGCTGTTGTTCATTCATGTCGTCGTCATCGGCTATACGTTCCACGTCATAGAGCATGCCTATCATGGTCAGGGCATACTCCGCCCTGGCCTTGTCATGTTTCAATGCCCTCTCAAAATAGCGTCTGGCATGTGCCCAACAGCATATGATGATGATACCTTTTGTCTTTTCAAGTATCCCATAACCGGTATATCCGTCTGTCTGTATGGCCCCTTGATAACCCTTGAAGAGTTCCAGAGCCACCTTCATGCTTCTGGAACCGTCACGGTAAAAGAAGAAGACCTGGTTGCCCGTTACGCTCCGCACCAGCCAAAGATATCCCTTTATTGTCTGATGCTTCTCATTGTTGATTATAGGTATAGTTGTCTCATCGGACTGGACATAATCGGAAGACAGGACCAGTTCCTTCAACCGGTAATAGGCGGGACGCATCAGGTCGGCCACTTCATGGAACCAGGCTTCGATGCTGGACGGTGGCAGGCTGATGCCTATACGCTTGAACATCTGTATCTGCCGGTAGAACGGAAGATGGTCCACATATTTGCCGACCATCAGCTCGGTAAGCAGCGAAGCGCTTGCATAACTCTTGGGTATCGGTTCATTTTTCACCGGAGCGGTGATAATCCGGTTTGTATCCTTGCGCATACCCTTATGTCTGATAGTGACACGGACATACAGTTCGGCCGGTTTATATTCAAGATGCTCGGAAGTTTCCGTTTCATCAAACAGTACCCATTGGTCTTCATTGCCAAGATAGCCTTCGGGGTAGATATGTTCTTCTTCACGGCGGAGATGTTCCGGCAGCTTTTGGCGGACGGGAACCTTCTTCTCGTGTTCCCTGACCTTCACCTGCCTGTACTCGCTCACCTCCTTTATGGCCTGGCGGACCGCCTCCTCCTCTTCCGGTGTCATATCCGACTCGCCGAAGTCAAGTTTCAGTTGGTTGGGATCGTCAGGGAGTCTTCTCTTTTCAGACATCGCCCCCCATACTTTCCTCTCAAGATACTCCAGTTTGCGTTCCAACGATGCGATACGGTTGTCCTTGGATTCAATGGCCTTATCCTTAGCTTCAATGATTTTGTCTTTCTCTGACAGCCTGGCTTCGTAGGAGTCTTTCATTGCCTGCAGATCCGACATTTCTTTAAGCTTTCTTTCCGCCTGCATAAGACGTCTGTACAAGTCGTCACGGTCGCGAAGGACTGCCTCAAGTGCTATATTTAAATTCGGATCTTCTGCCATCTTCTGTGTTCTTTTCGTACTGTAAAGATACGAAAAATACCTGATATGCAGGAGGTTTTGAGCATACTTTTTTACTGTAAAGCTACTGTTTTTTAGGAGTCCAGCGAGGTGCCCTTTTAGCTTCCGAAGGTGATATACCATGCACAATCAATGTCAATTCTGACCAGTTGACGGAGAGTGAAGCGGAAGAGTCTTCACGGTCAATATCGGACAAACGGAAAGTGCCACTCTCAAGTCTCATATTATATATCACCAGCCCACCGTATTCGGCATGGAGTATTTTCATGTTGGTCAATGATTTATTGATAAATATAAATGCATCGCCTTCCTGTACATCCTTACCCATTTTCTCTGTCACGATTCCGCTCAGAGAGTAAAAACTCTTTCGCATATCAGTCGGGTAAGGGTAAAGAAAAAAACGGTCTGAGTCACTGAGGCAAAACATGGCTTACTGGCATAAAAGGATTAATGACTTTAGCACCTCCAGTGATATTGCACTATTGATACGGAGCGTTACACCATTGGCGTATATAATCTCGCATTCGGAACCGCTTTTAGATTCTATCTCTTTTGAAGCCGTGGTAATGTTCAGCTTACCGTTCAGATTGTTCATTCTCACGGGTACAAATCCTTGAGCCTCGCGAAGAACCGGAGCGGTTAGCTTCCTGCGCCAATAATAAAATTTACCTTCGTCAAATCCGGTATTGTTACAATAATCACGGACGGACAAACCAGATAACTTCCAGTCTTCGTATGTCTGCTTGAATTGGTCTAATGTCATATTCTTCATATTTGCACAATATTGGTTATGGACACAAAAATACGAAGAATCAAATCTGGAATTTGACGGGGTTTACTGAATGCTTACGATTTAAGTATTGTTATTATATAGATGATACTAACTTGTTTTTACATAACAAAGTGAAGACATTTTTAGCTTGCCTTTGATGTTCTCCAGAAACTTACCCTGCTTCAACGGTTCACGGTCACAAATCTCTAGGAGTGAACATAAAATTGGGAATCTCACCCTTGTCATTGATTATCAGATGCAGTTTGAATCTGCAGAACCATCCCATTGAACTTCTTCTATGCTCGGCAAGTCCTTCAAATGTCTTATGAATAAGGATTCTTTGATTATGTCAAACACGTAAAGGAGTGGGGGCGACAAAACTGATGCCAGTACAGGTCCCCAGCAGTACTTTTTTGATGAAGATGGTCAAGGGAAGTAATACTTCTTTCTCCAGTTCCACAAAACGGTTATAGGAAACCTGACGCGGAAAAAGGTACTTCAGATGTTTACAGACATATTCCTTGTAGTAGTGTTTGAAACAGCGGAAACCACCGGAGTGAAACAGGATTAGAATAACCATAATCTCAGCATCACTCATACGGTTGGGTTTGTTACGATACCTGGTTTTCTTATCCTCAATCATATTTTTTTTCTGACGCAACGCAAATTCCTTGCAAAAATCATCGGCCATACAATAAATCTCTGTAACTTTAGACTCAGGAAACATAGTGGTAATCGTTTAAATGTTATAATTGAGCAGTATAAATTAAATACTTTTATTGCTATATTATAAATTATCAATTAAAAACATTTGTTTCTATTTTGAGCTCACGTTAAATATATAATACAGATAAAATATGGCAAAAATAATAGGCAAAATTATATTCAAGCAGCTACGGGGGGAAGAGTTGTTGGTATGTTTGTACAGGAATTTTTTGGATGGGGTTGGTTGCCTAACACACAAGAAAACGATGATGGGATTGATGGCTATATAGATGTAAGAGATAGTATGGGAAGAGACCTTGGTGTTAGAATACATGTTCAAATTAAGTCAGGCCTTTCTTACTATAAAGGTATAGATAACAAAGGCCGGCTGAAATTACAGCCATATTCTCCAAAAAGTACTCTTGAAAAACATCTTAAAAAATTATGCTAAACAAGTTGAACCTACAATTCTTGTGTTTGTAAAAAGCGAATGGGAAAACAAAAAAGATCTGTATCGACCTTGTGGGCTTGGTGGGTAAGAATGGACAATTATGAATACGACAATTCGTCTTATGTGTACATTGAACGCCAGCAAAGGTTTGGTGAACATTCAAAAAAAGATTTATATAATCTTGTTAGCAAGTCATTGAAATGGACAGAATGCAAAACTATTCATGCATCGTCTGAAGATAATAAACTTTTTAATACCAAGAACTTTTGAACAAAATTGAAGAGATTATACCTAAATCACTATTAATCACTGATGAATATAAAGATAAAAATAGAGGAATGTATTTTACAATAGCAAGCTCAATTTACTGCTACGATATTACAACAATCGAAGGGAATTGGGTCCAGAGATGTACTATAAAAATTACAAAAAAGAAACAACTGGAAGAAATGAGTTTATGTTTACAACATCTATTCTAGATAAAGAGTTATTTAATGAAGCTCTTAATTGGTACTGTAATGAAAATCGTAGTAGGCAATATAATGAAGGATTAAACTTAATATTTGATAGAATTGATTTATTAGAAAGATTTGAAGTATGAAACCACAAAGCGTAATTCTATCTTACCTTCTCTTTTATTATCCATACTTCTATTAATTGCATATAAAAAGTAAAATTTTAACTATGCCAAGTAATAAAAACGCTGTTTCAAGATATAAATTCATAGATGAACTATTATCAGATAGGCATCACTATTATGATATCCATGATATAACAGAGAGGTGCAACAAAAGTCTTATCGAGATGGGGCAGCCAACTGTATCTCAACGCTGTATAGAGATGGATATTAACTATCTGGAATATGCTCCGTTCTTTGCAGATATAGAAAGATTCAGATATGAAGGGAAAAGATGTATCAGATACTCTGTTCCTTCCTTTTCTATCTTTACAAAAGAACTGAGTAGTGACGAAAAGAATCTGTTATGTGAGGTTCTGAATACATTAGGACAGTTTGAAGGATTAGTAAATTTTGATTGGTTGAACAGATTTAAAATGGGATTGGGGCTGAATGAACAGAAAAAAATTATAAGTTTCAGTAACAATCCGTATCTCAAAAACTCAAATCTTTTAGGTGCACTTTTTGAGGTAATATCCAATGAGAACGTAATCCTTTTAAAGTACCATACATTTACTAACAGTCGTATAAAGGAGATATTATTTCATCCATATTTGCTTAAGCAATACAACAACAGATGGTTTCTACTAGGAGCGGCCGATAATGACAAGGAAATTCTTACATTTGCTCTTGACAGAATTGACGGTTTTGAGATAAAACCTCAGTTAAATTATTATGAATTCCCTACCGATGTAGAAGAACAGTTTGAAGATATAGTAGGAGTTACATTTCCGAAGAAAGGTAAAATAGAGACTATAGTATTTTGGGCTTCAGAGAACAGTTACAATTACATACAGACAAAGCCTATTCACGGCTCTCAAAAAATTATAAATAACAAGGAAGAAGAAATCAACTATAGGGAGAAATATACTTTACCAGAGGAAGGTCATTTGATAAAACTTAAATGTATAGTTAACTATGAACTAAAAAGAGAGTTAATGTCTTACTTTGATGAAGTTATCGTATTAGAGCCTGAGATACTCAGAAATGAGTTATCTGCAACCATAAAAAGAATGAACGAAAAATATTTTTCTATGCGAAAATAGGCTTCGCATAACTGCCTTACCTTTGCATCAGAAACAAAAAAATATACGAATATGAAGAGAATTTTGAACAGCAGTATAGCCAATGAAGTAAAGAACATCGTAGTTAACTTTGCATCAAAATATAGAGGGGTCCTTCAATATACAGAAACTATGAATGCATTGGTTGCGTCTTTATATGTAATCAAGAGAGGCAATGAGGCTAAAACTGATGTAGTTCGTATCCTTGAACCAATCATTGTAAATCTAGAGGAGTGTTTCGAGAATAAAGAGCTTTCTATACTACTTGATAATTATCAAGAGGTAGTTGAATATGCTTTGGACTATTATAATAGCTCTATACAGGGGAAATCTGCAGCGATAATTAGCCAGCCAAAGGAACTTACTACATTCATTAATGAAATGATGGATATTGAATCTGGTTCTAAAGTGTATCTTCCATTTGCCGGTCTAGCCACAGAAGCTATAGAATTAGAAAACTGTAATATCACTGGAGAGGAAATGTCTTTGACAGCATGGGCATTAGGACAAATATTATTAGATGCCTATGATGTGAAGAATGATATAGTCATCGGAGACTCGTTTGATAATTTAGCAAATTTAGATAAATCAAATGACTGCATTATTTTTAATCCTCCTTTTGCAATAAAGTATAGAGAAGATTCTTTATCGGAAATAGATGCCGTAAAATCAGCCTTTAATAATAAGCTGAAAGACGGAGGATGGATGTGTTGCGTGTTGTCACAAGGATTCCTCTTTAATTCTGGGAAAGACAAACAGTTAAGAGAATATCTTATAGATAACGGTTATCTGAGAAGTGTTATTCTTATGCCTAAGATATTTGCTCCCATAACTTCAATTAATCCTATAGTTTTGGTTATAGAGAAAAAGAAATCTGATAACTTTATACTAGTAGATGGAACAGAGTTTTCGGTAAGAAATAAAGTCAATAATGGGACTTTATTAAAAGCATCATCATTATTGGAAGCCATTAAAACCTTCGATGAGAAGTATTGTAGAGTACTTACATCAGCAGAACTTTCGGAAGATTACAATCTCTCTCCAACCAGATATATATATAGATTGCCTAAAATCAAGGCAAATGAGACACTATACAAACTTAAAGATATCGTTTCATTTGTAGGAAACAGATTGATAGGAAAAGATGCGCAAAAGAACATAGCTTTTGGCATAAAAGAATTGTCAGATAATTACCTGAATTGTGATGTTGTAAAATCTGACATAGAAGCAAAACCTCGCTTTGTCTATAGTTTAACAGAGTCATGTTTAACAGCCCAACCTTTATTTGAAAAAGTAAAGATTGGTAAACTTGAAATAGCGGAAGAAACGAACATAGGAGCTTATCAAGAGACTTTTTTCTTTCAGCCTAAAAAAGAAATCATAGAAGAAACATACCTTCTTAAGGCTCTTGTGTCTGATTATGTCATATCTCAGGTGAAAGCCTTTAGTAAAGGTACCACAATAAAACGTTTGTCCAAAGAGGATTTCCTAAATTTGATGATACCTGTACCTTCTATTGATATTCAAAAAGAAGAACTGATGTCAGGGTTAGACAGTGAGCTGAAACTAAAGAATGAACAAATAAGGAAGGATTATGCAGCATACGTGAAAGACGTGCACGTAAAAAAGCACGCAATTGGTCAGATGATGTTTGGACTCAACAATAGCTGGTCATTACTGGATGACTTAAGGAAAGAATATCATGGAAATCTTAATGAGAATACCATTATAGGAGAAGGCGAAGACAGGATGAGTATAAAAGAGATTTTGGATAGTGTAGGACTAGGTATAATGAGAGTAAGTAAAGCAATCGAATCGTTTACTGTAGGAGAAGATATTATGTACAAAGAAGAAGACCTTGCTTTGGCGCCATTCTTTGAAAATTACTGCAATACCCACAAAAACCATCTTTATTCAATAACTTTTCAGGCACCAGAAGGAGAATATGCAGATAAAGATTTACCTGTAGTTGAATTTGACGAGAATGATATGCCAGTAAAAATTTCAGACACAGACTTTATTCTGAAGAAAGGTGATCCTATTTCTATTGTCAAGTTCTCAAGTAGCGCACTTGAAAGAATTTTAGATAACATCTGTGCTAATGCCGTAGCATATGGATTTGTGAATAGAGATATGCATAACAACAATATACGTATAACACTTGAAACCCAAGATAACAGTTATATTGTTTGTGTATCAAACAATGGTATGCCAGCAAATGAAAAACTCGATTCCAAGGAAATCTTCGATTACGGTGTAACAACATCGATCAGTCGAGGCGAACACTCAGGTATAGGTTGCTATGAGATTAAAAAACTGATGGAAAGATTTGGAGGAAAAGTAGAATTTGTCAATGATCCAGATAGCGAATACCCTGTGACATACAAACTAATTTTCAATAATACAAACATTCTTTTCTCATATGATGGGAAAGAATAAAAATGGAAAGTTATGAAACAAATAAATGTATTGTGGATAGACGACCAGAATCAAAGTGAAGATTGTAAAACTTTCAGATTAAAAATGTCTCGAAATGGCATAAAGCTTATACCCTTTCAGGACTGGGAAACAGGGAAGAAGTACCTGATTAATCACCGTGATGAAATATCAGCAATAGTATTAGACTGCTATTGTAAGTTGAACAGCAATGATATAGAAAATCCGAAGTTCCTAAAGAATGTAATATCAGAAATTGAAGGTTTGACTACTAAATATGGGAAATTATTCCCATGGTTTATATTATCAGCCGGGAATAAGGAGAACTTTTCAACTATTATGGAGTATAGTGTATCCGATAGCAGAGAAAGGTGGGATAAAGATTGGAAGCAAGTTTATTATAGTAAGTTCAATATTGATAACATAGAAAAGCTATACTCTAATATCCTAAATGTAGCGACCCTGGAAAGAACATATAAGATAAGAGAGGTATATAAAGATGTCTTTGATATATTGGATTCAGATAATTTTGAGAAGGGCTCTTCATCAATCCTACTGAAAATTCTCAGACCTCTACACTATTCAGATGAACAAGCTGGATTTGATTCATTTCTACATTATAACCAACTACGTCAGTTTGTGGAAAAAATGTTTAAGACTTGTTATAACCAGGGATTATTGCCTGATGAGTGTTTTAAAGGTGAATCTGTTAACTTATGGGAATCTTATAACTATCTTAGTGGAAATGACTTAAAGCACAACAATATAAGATACGGCGAAAAAGGAGAAAGCGTATTACCGGATATATACTCTAAAGTCATTGGACAGATTCTTTTTGTCTCAAATGAGTTTTCACATTCTATTAAATCTGAATATGTTGAGCTGACTGATGAAGAAACAACATATGTAAGACGTTTTTTTGAGGAAATTGGAACATCCTACTTCTTATTCGGCTATGCACTTCAACTATGTGATATTGTAATATGGTTAGATAAATACATCAGGGAACATGATTTTAAAAGTAACCGAGCTAAAATAAAGAGATTAAAGAAATCATGTATTGAAGACTATAAAGACAAAACATTTACAGTATCACGTGATGAAAACGGAAACTTGTATTGTGGAGAGAGTTGTATTCTATTCAAGAATCTGAAACTCAATGAAGGTGATATAATTCGCCCTAAAGAGGTTAGGAATAACACTAATCTAGGAACAAATAAGAGATACTTATTTATCTGTTTAACTTATGAAAAAGAACAATAATAGAATCAGAATTTAATGATTGAGCTCATGAACAGATACATAAAAAATGCTGTTGAAAAACAATACCAAATAGACATAGATACAGCAACAAAGAAGGAAATAGATAATATCAAGGAAATTAATGTAAGTGACTTAACTATGGATAAAGATGCATCTATATGGGATTTTTTAGATTTCCATAATTTGGTTAAGTTGGATTGCAGTTATCTACCTATAATAGAATTAATAACAAAAAATTGTCCCAATCTTGAATACCTTCGCTGGGAGGGTGTAAGAGGCGCTAAAATCAATATTGATATAACAAAAAAACAGTAAGCTAAAAAAGGTGAGGGGTGGACAATATGGGATTAGAGAACTTGATTTCTCTAATAATATTTTATTAGAGGAGATTGATATATCATTGTCCCATTATCTACGCTAGTTAGATATATCATCTTGTAGTAATTTAAAAAGGATAACATTGTTTGGAGCCCTTATACCATTTGTTGATTTAACTGGTTTGCATAATCTTGAATATGTAAATACCAGCTATCTAAATCAGTATAGAAACATGGCTGATGTATATGGTAATGGTTATCCGCGTCCAATCATATTTGTAGATGAAGATTTTGATGAGAATATTATAGACCCTCAAGCTCACATGTACTCTTATTACACTTATAAGTTGATAATGGTTGCAGAATGCTCTAGAGAATCCTCATATTTATATGTTTTGAAGAATATGAAAGATGAAATACTATATATACCAATTGACAGCAGAGGTTCTGCTAAGCAGAATTTCATTATAGACTTTTAGAGATATATGATAATATAGAATAAACGAACAATATTATCTGCTTGATTTTAATAAGAATATTAAATTGTTAATGACTAAAAATAGTTGATTATGAGAAAGATTTTATTTATGATGGCAATGGTTTTGCCTTTTTTCGTTTTTACATCATGTTCTAAAGATGATGAACATACTTTTGATTACGACCTGAACATGATTTATGGAACATGGATGTTGGATGAAGTCGACACAGGTAACGGTTATCAGGATTGGATATTAGAGGAAACATCGGCAACATTTAAGAAAGATGGCAGCTATTATGGTAGAGGTTACTTTGGTAACGGGTTAGGAATATATACAGCAGAGGGTAAGACCATAACCTGTTTTGTTGGTGGCAAAGAATATATCAAGTATGATGTCTTGGATCTGAACGGTAATAAGTGTGAACTCAGAATGTACATGACAGGAAGTGACGATGACATAAAGATTAAATGTGTGAAGGAGTAATTTTTAGGGTCAACAATATATAGGTCATTTTAATAGAGGAGAAAAACTAAATTCCTCTATTTTTATGTAACAAACTTTATAATAAAATAAGGATATGAACTTAAAGAATATAAAAAGCAGAGCAATAGAAATAGAGGTGCCAGAAAAAAAACCTTTTGAGTTCGACAAGTTAGAAAGGGGAAAAATAGCAGCGATACTTACAGATATAGTTTCGTTTTATGGTCAAAGCGGTTGTGTATTGGCTCTTAATGGAGACTGGGGTTCAGGGAAGACTACATTTGTTAGAATGTGGAAACAGGCACTTAAAAATAACGACTATAAGACTTTGTATTTTAATGCCTGGAACTCAGACTATGCAGATGATCCTTTGTTAGCTTTGGTTTCAGAACTTAAAGAATTATCGCCAAACAATGAAAAAATAAACTCTATCGCTGGAAAAGCAGGGCGTATAATGGGAAGAGTGCTTCTTACAGTATCTAAAGGTTTAATTAAAAAGACGGTAGGAGTGGAATGCGATACTCTGAATGAAGCTTTAGATGCTACGGAAGAAATTGGGAAAGAATATCTGGCTAAGTTTGAGGAGCAAAAAGAGACAGTAGAAGAATTTAAAAATGATGTGAGAAAGTTTGTTGCTGATAATGCTGCAGAGAAACCTGTAGTATTCTTTGTTGATGAACTAGACAGGTGTAATCCACATTATGCAGTTGCTGTATTGGAACGCATAAAACATCTGTTCGATATACCAAACATTATTTTTGTCTTAGCCATAAACAAGAAAGAATTATGCAATGCCATACAAGGGTTCTACGGCTCTACAAATATAAATTCTGAAGAATATCTACGAAGATTTATAGATATAGAATATACTTTATCTAAACCAAAAATGGATGTTTACTGTAAACATCTTTATAACGAATATGGGTTTGGTGAGTTTTTTGAAAATGAAAATCGTAAACAATACTTCAGAGGAGACAGAGAAATAGATTCTTTTATGAGAATGGCTATTTCTATCAGTGAAGCAGCCCAAACAAACCTTCGTCAACTAGAAAGAGTCTTTGCTTATGCTCGTTTGGCTTTAATGCAGTTCTCATCAAATACTTATGTCATACCCGACATCTACTTTTTGCTTTGCTTCTGGAAAGTAATGAAACCTGAGTTCTATAGAGGAATTAGAAGCAAGGAATATACAAACCAAGAGTTCCTCACGAAAGTAGAGAATATATTACCGGAGACATTGCTTGTTACAGACAAATACCAATCAAAAAATAGAGGCTTGTATTATACAATAGCAAGTCTTATCTATTGTTATGATATAACAAGTACTGAAATAAATGATGTACAAAGAAAATCATTAGAACTTGAAAAAAATGAGTTAACCGGAGAGGAAGAATTTAAAATACAAACCAATAAACTTGAAAAGGAATTATTTCAGCAAGCTTTGAAATGTTATTATATGAATAGTCGCAATGACCAGTATAGTTATGGACTGAAATTCTTGTTTGATAAAATAGATTTGCTGGAAAGATTTAGGGTATAGGCTAAAGATAAATAAACTCTGTCTAGCCAAATAATAAATTAAAGGGATTGCACAGCTAAGTACCATATATGCGCCAATCCCTTTAAAACAATAATTCATAGAATTTTAAGTCTTGATATTTCATCTAAGGTTTTGATATATGTATAAATTATTTTTGCTTGTGGGGGTATCACCAACATTAACTACAAACGTTACTCTAAAGTGATACCCTATTTTTTGAATATGTCACAAATTCAAAGTTTGATAAAACTAATAAGGAGCAATATTCAATGAAATAAATGAATAATTAGTTGACTCCTGAAGAGTCGGTATGCTTAATCGAAATGACTACCCTTGTCTCCGGGCGGTTGACATCAATCAGTTTTCTGAAAAGGGGAGAGACCTTGTACAAAGTATGCAAAAAACTTCTTTCTTTTCTACCAGTCCCATCCAGCCAAAAAAGCGTTCCATGATGCGTATATTAAAATAAGGAACGGCTTTATCGACATACTCTGGTTCTGTCATCTGATAATGATATCCAAAGTCTGGATCTACCTCCGCATACTTGGCGTATAGAACTCAACATAACGGAACTCGTCACCATAAGTATCAAGGAAAACTGCAAATGGTTCATCGAATTATTAAAAGACGGAAAGGGAAAATAATCCATCAGTGACGTATCAGCCTTTTGCTGAATATAATAAAAAGATGATGCGCCAGACATTTTGAGTTACCTTTCATCGTCTTTCCCAAATTTGTAAGCCTTAGGTACTCTAAAAGGTATAGCTAATAGGTTGATAAGTGTCTGATAATGTATGAGTTGGTGGTTTTAAACATCATTCTCGGTTTGTACCTCCATTTTGGAAAGTAAAAGTAAAATAGCGTTTTTTGATAGAAAAAGGTACAAAAATGGCTCTGAAACAAAGGTGGACAAATTATGATTGTTTTGCAAAGTAATCAGTCTTCAACTAATAGGCATAAATCGGGTTTTGGAACGAGATTTCACCAGCTTATCAATATATCATTCTTGATAAGAGTAACTTTTGAACGGAATATTGAGATCGTTGAAGAGATTTGATAGTAATGCATCACTTCGGTTTAACTGATGGCCTTTTTTCCAGCTATAAGGTTGATATAGTTAAGTTTATGTGTGGTCAGTGTTTGTTACAAGCGACGACTTATATGACAGCGGTCGCTATTTTTTTAAGATTGCCTAATAGAAATAATATATTGTTTGTTATCTGTAAAATATCAGCCTTATGAATAATATAATAGCATTTAATATCTCAACGCCCAATAATGTGGCCGAATCAGATTTCTACAGAAATAAATTCAAAAATTTATCTCTGTAACACATCATAAAATAAAATAAAACTGCTATATTTGCATATTATATGATATGTTGAGCTATGACAAAAAGTACAATGGGTACCAAGTTGCCAAGGAAATTGGAGCAGAAGATGAAGATAGTCGGTGAGCAGATCAGGCTGGCCAGACTGCGTAGAAATCTCAGTATTGCTCAGGTTGCCGAACGTGCCACCTGTTCACCTCTTACGGTTTCACGCATAGAGAAAGGTGTACCGACAGTGGCAATAGGCATTTATCTTAGGGTGCTTTATGCACTTCAGCTGGATGATGATCTTCTTCTGCTTGCAAAAGAAGATGCAATGGGAAAGGCCTTGCAGGATTTGAGTCTTAAGAAACGGGAAAGAGCATCCAAAAAAGAATAAGTGATGAAAAAACTTTATGTATTTGCCGATTTCGATTGGCTGAAAGAACCAAGGCTTGTTGGAGAGTTAAGTTACGAATCACTTCGAGGCTCTGACAGCTATGGGTTTTGTTATAGTAATGACTGGCTGAAGGATTATGGTAGTCTGTTCTTTAGTGATGATTTGAATAATTATCCAGGTCAGCAGTACACGGCTCCTGATAAGGATATTTTCGGATGCTTTTCGGATGCTCTTCCAGACAGGTGGGGACGTACATTGATAAACCGTAGGGAACAGATTTTGGCAAAGGAAGAAAAACGTCCGGTACGTAGGCTTTCTTCGTTTGACTATCTTATAGGGATTGAAGACTTTTCTCGTATGGGAGGTTTCCGTTTCAAAGAATCTATGGATGGAGACTATATTAATGCAAGCGAAATCCTACGCATACCACCATTGACAGACATACGCGAGTTGATTGTAGCCAGTTCTGAAATAGAGAAAAGCGAAGGAGAGGACCAACTTCCTGAAATGCGATGGGTTGCACAGTTGGTGCAACCGGGCTCTTCTCTTGGTGGAGCGCGCCCCAAAGCAAGTGTGCTTGATGAAAACAAGAATCTTTGTATAGCAAAGTTTCCGTCCCGTAAAGATGATTATGACGCAAGTCTTTGGGAACATTTTTCGCATCTTTTGGCAAAAAACGCTGGGATCAATGCTGCGGAAACAAGAGTAATCTCCACAAATGATAAATATCATACTTTGCTTTCCAGACGATTTGACAGACGAGAAGATGGTAAACGTATACACTTTGCTTCAGCCATGACACTTTTGGGGTTGAATGATGGAGCTAATGCCAATACAGGTAATGGTTATTTGGATATTGTTGATTTTATCATTCAAAACTGTACCAATGTGGAAGATAATCTGAAAGAGCTGTATCGTAGAGTGGCATTCAACATTTGTATCGGTAACACAGATGACCATTTTCGTAATCATGGTTTCCTTCTGACCGTCAAGGGATGGACTCTGTCACCGGCATATGACATAAATCCTACCTTAAACGAATATCAGAGTCTGCTGATTAACAGTTATACCAATAAATCGGATCTGAAAGAATTGTTGGATTTTTGTGAAGAGTATATGCTTCCGAAAGAGACTGCTGGGCAAATCATCGGTGAGGTGTTGAATGCAGTCAAGGAATGGAGAACATTATCCACGAAATTGGGAATTGCGAAAAGCGAGCAGGAACGTTTTGCAGCGGTTTTTGAGAAGCAAATACTATAGATAGTCAATTATCCATGTACCCTAAGTTCTATTAATGCAAAAATTAATCATCTGCAGTATAATAATTAGTAAAGAATAACAAGTTGAAACAATAAATAAAAGTCATGACTGAAATTGAATTCAAATGGTTAACTGAACCTCTCGCTGTTTTACTAACAGGTAAAGGGGTGTTTATTGTGAGTATTGTAATAGCTGTAATTTTTGGATTTATATACTATAAAAATAGATCTAGACAGTTGCTGAATAGCTTACCAGGACTGTTTACATCTTTAGGCCTTTTGGGAACATTCGTGGCTATCTGTAATTCATTAGGCGACATCAACCAGGACTCACTTGAAATAGATACCATAATTCGAAATTTGGTACCTGCCTTTACATCTTCTATCGCAGGTCTTATTTCTGCGTTTATCGCAACAGCAGGATGTAAGATATGGTATTCATATGAAGACCGGAAATTGGAAAAGAAAATTAACCTACAAACACCTGAAGAGTGTTTGTATAATCTTACCCTGTTGTCAACTACAACAAATAAATCTCTATCAAGGATTTCACAGCAACTTGTAGAACAAAGTGCCAAAAATGAAGAATATAATGAACGACTCAATACTACTATTAGCCAGCAAAGTAAGATTCTTGAGCAATTTATCAATGACTTTGTGAAGAGAATGGATGATATCTTTACTAAGATGCATGGTCAGATTGAACAGAATATTAAGGATTTCGGTGAAGAGCAGTTCAAGAAATGTGCAGATGCTCTTGAGGCTTTGACAGATAAAATGTCTTCACTCTCTAAAGGTCTGCTTGAAGAGCAAAAGACTAATGTCCAGCAAATGATTGCAGGGACCAATACAGAGTTACAGTCTGTATCTAACAATGTGACAGTACAAATCACATCACTCTGTACTCAAATGACTTCTGCATTGGCTAATTTACGTTCTAGCCAGGATGAAAAATTGACTTCTATCGTTGAAAACTATAATGCTTTGTCAGAGAAATTGGCTAGTCAGAACTCAGATTTCGCTGAAAAGATGAATGCACAATTTAATGCTGAATATGAAAAGATTCAGGAACAAAGTACAAACAGCTTGCAACAGATGGTTGATTTGAGGGATGCTTATGCTGAAGTAAATCAAGAAATGCTTCAAAGCAGTACATCTATGAATCGTGAAGTAAGTGCTGAATTACGCAATTCTCTTTCTACATTCGTAACGGACTTACAGAAGACTGTTACTGACGAAGTTAATGCCCTCAGTTCAGCAATTGTCACAAATGTAGAAGCATTAGAAAGGAGTTATGCATACATCAGTGATCATGTTCGAAATATTAAGGGCAACTATGAGAGTGCAGCTCAAGCATATATTGATGCCGTAAATAATGCTCATAGGATGAATGAGAGTCAAGAAAATATGCTTTCGACCATTAATGATAGTATGAAGCATGTTGTTCACACAAATGAAAAGGTGGATGAAGTCATTGCTGTAATGGAAGAAAGACAAGAACGTATAGAGAACCTGATTTCTCACATCAATGAAATCAGCACAACAATTGAGACTCTTCAGAAACTTGAAAGTCAACTTAATAGAATCACCAACAAATGAGTAAATTGAATTTTAAAAACGAAGGTGACGAGCATAATTTCTGGCAGAATTATACAGATTTAATGTCAGGGTTTCTGGTTGTGTTTATCATAACCAGTCTTGTTGCATGGTATGGCTACATTAAGGTGACAGGGGTTATTGGTGGTGATGGTGGTAGTATAAAAGTCACCATTGAACAATCAAGAATGATTCGAGAGTTCAACGAAGCACAAAAGTCATTAGTAAGTGAGTATTTCCATTATAATGAGCAATATCAAAGATTTGAGTGTAAATCAGATATAATGTTTGAACCTAATTTGGCAAATATCCCGGCTGATAAAGAAGAAATTTTTATAGAAGCGGGAAAAGAGTTGGTTAACAAAATTTTGTCCAAATTTAAAGAGTCTGTAAATATTTCTTTCAAAATCATAATAGAAGGACGAGCAGCCAGACATTTGAACAAAGGTTCCAAGGAAGCAAATGAAGCAGCGGATAGAGCTGTATGGCATACAATGGAAATTCGTAGCTATGAACGTGCATTGAGCTTATATAATCTTTGGAATCAAAATGGGATAATTAAATCCATTCAAGAGATGAATGGAGAAGTGTTTATTTCTGGTTCGGGTTTTGGTGGTCAAGGTAGATATTCCAATACTCCAGGCCAAGAAGAACTCAACAAAACATTTATCATTCAAATCATCCCTTACATCAAATAAAGTAGAGGAATTATGAAAGTAAGAGACCTCAGACAATATATAAAATCAATTTCAAAAGGTAATGAAACCCTTGAACTAGTAGGTTCGAATAAAGAATACTTTTTGAATATGATGAGTGGGCAGGGACAAAAAGTCGATGCTCTCATAACAGGTGCAGCCAGTTTTGCAAATAATGCAAAAGAACAGTTGTTCTATGAATTTGTGCAGAATGCGTATGATGCAAGTGCAGATTCTTTATTCTTCTATGCTAATGAAGAGTTCTTGATAGTACTAAATAACGGAGAACCGTTCTTTACTGACCTCAATATTTTTGATCTTCCTGAAGGTGAAGAGCCTAGAGATGGTCAGTTATATAATTTTTTAGCAAAAGGTAAATCCTTGAAGTTAAACGATGATGAAAAACTAGGTAAGTATGGTCAAGGTTCCAAGTTGCTTTATACACTTTTGGCAGATATAAATCATAACGTCAATACAGAAGAACTTCTTAAAGATGCCATCATTAATAACAAAAAAGGACCATATCTTGTTAGTTGGCACAATATGTCCCAGTTGGATGCTTGGCTTATTAATGATGATGAGTGGATTCCTGCTCAAGCAGACGATGTAGAGAACCATATACTGTTTGCGAAAATTCTTATGAGCTATTATCCAATAGCACCAGGTCAAGATTTAGAAAGATTTAGCAATGAAGAAGCACAAAGAGCAATTAAGGCATTCAATGAATTAGTTGATCCGCCAAGAAATAAATCGTTCTTGACTAAGGGAACGGCTTTAATTATACCCTTAGGAAAGGGTAAGTATGATGCGATCATTGAAGAAAACAACCTTGAGAATGTTCGTGCACGTTTAGGCGTTTTTGCTTCCATCACAGCTGCTCAAGAGCGTAATGTAGGCAAATCACTTAAACATATATATGTGATGGGTAAAGAAGTAGAGCAGCATCCTGTTAGTTCATTATTTGTTGATTTTGTAGAAGAAGGGAATAAATTCCATTATCACTTTGCTTTCAATCCAATATTCGCTGAAAAAAATGTGGTTAACTTCTTTAAGGGATTGCCTATTCTACAAACAAAATATCGATTTGGTTTTATTTTGGACAGCCAGATTTTAGAGGTAGATGATAGCCGTCAGCGTATAAGCGATACAGAAAAAACTTGTGATCAATTGCGTCTTGCCTATACACATTTGGTTGATGAATTGAAGTCGCTTTTGGTTACAAATAGAGAAAAGTTTGATTATATCTATCAGTCCTTGATATCGTCACGCCCAGAAGATAACTCTGAAGATGAACAGAAGATCCGTAAAGCATTCTATGATGTTATTCGTCCATTCTTGAAGGAATATGCTTATACATCTGAGGATACTTACGTACCTTTTGAACAAGTATGTGAGGAAGAAAAGGAAACGAATGTTTTATTGAAAGATATTGGTATAACTGATTTACATTGGATTGACAATGAAAGCAGGAAAAAATATTCTTTCCACTTTGATAAAAAGGTTCGTGTTTTACGTTTTGCTGAGATGCTTCAAATGGCAGACATGGAAAAATTGTCCGCATGGATAAAGTGTATGTCTAAGGAGGATTATAGACTATTCCATACCAATTGTCTTGATTGTATCTCAGATATTGAAACAATACAATTATTCCGTTCAAATGAGAATAATTTATATTCATGGGGGGAATTGAAGTCCGATATTAATGTTTACTATATGGCTCAGACAACACAACCAATATTTGTAGGTCAAGAGTATATAGTAGAACCTATGTGTAAGGAATATGATGAAGATGATTATTCAAATCTTTTCGGTAAGATAAAAGCAAATCTTGCAGAATTGAGAGAAACTTCTATGGGCAGAGATGCTGTATGTCAAACGCTCTGTATGATTGCTGAAAATGAATCTGATTACGAAGATGAAATTATAAATGGAATCAATGTTCTTCAGAACTGGCGTGGTGATTATTTGCCATTCTCTGAACTGTTTGAAGAGCGTTTGGACGGGACTATTTTGTTTGACAATTTCCGCATCAAAGGTAGCATACCTGAATGTATTAAACATCGAGATTGGCTTATTGACAAACAAGGCGACAATACAGCACTGTGGAATTGGATCGTAAATCATTTCGATGATATAAAGCAAGAAGATGGCTGGGGCGACAACACAGATGCATATCTAAGAGATATACAGAATGCTTACAAGGCAGGTGGAACATCTGTTGCATGTTCATTACTTAGATTATATCTTGACAAAGATGGTAAACCTACAGATGAATCATGTCAGAATGTAGAAAACTTCGATAAGTTATCTGAAGCAGAATATGAAAAACTTCAAGCTTCATATTCTGATTATAATTTTGTGCCATATAAGTACGAAAAGGTGTTGAGTTCTGCACCATTCATGATGAATACCTTATATGTCTACGACTTGATTGACCCTAATCAGTTTATAGACTTTGATACATTGGCTATTTTGTCGAAGATATCATCTGATGGATTCTTGCTTAAATACAGGGTTATAGGTAATGATAATAGCTTTATAGTTCAGGCCCTTAATGGTGGGAAAAACTATACTAATGACCTTGACACGGATTTGAGAAGTGCTTTGTTAGAGATTGGATTTTACTATATACCTCAAAAGGTACAAACTCTTATTCCATCAGATACAAATGCTTTCAATATCACTCGGGACGACTTTGCAAATTCTGTTGTAGATAAGATTTCAGATAAGAATCTAATATTCCCCCTTATCAGAAATTGTAGCTCTGCTGTTGTGGAACATTATATCAATTCGTTGTCTATAATATCTATCGACCATAAGATTACAGATTCTGATATTCGTTGGCAGATTATTAAATTTGCCGTGTCACGTGATACTGAAGAGAATGAATTTAGAAAAACCATATTTAATTGTATCAGACATAATAATGAAGGACTTCCAGAGACAATAAAGGATAGTGTTTTCATTGCTTATGATCATGAGTATAGTCTGTATGCCTTAAATGGTGATTATCAAGAAGAGAATGAACATATCGATTCATTCCTGGATTGTCTTCCTTCAGATAATGATGCAGAGTGGTTTAAGGAACAATTTTATGGAGACAAGAAGGAGAACGTTTCTTGCAAAGAAATCTATGACGAGATAAAAAATAAACATCTCACAATAGAGCAACTTCGCTTCTGTCTTGACTATTCACTTAATGATGGGTCTGATTATTACAATCTTGAAATAGGTAAAGAAGAGAGTCTTAGCGAGGCTTTGACAATGATTAAGACTAACCAGTATAGAGGGTTTGATGAGTATTTCAAGATTTCTGATTTTGATTCAGAGACCCAAGTATTTGCAGAGCAATCTTTACTTAATGACGCAGAAAAGCTTCCCAACGAAATGCAGAAATGGTTGGAACAGAATGTTGATGCTATCAATTTGTTTGAGAATATCAGAACCGACAGTGAATCATACATTTCTGTAAGAAGACTCATTCGTGATAACGAAGAAGCTATAGCTATTCCTGATTTTGAAGACCCAGATAAAACTGAATCAACAATAAACTGGTTGTTGAATGCTGAATTTATATACGTTTATGGAGATAATGCCTACAAGAATATAAAACGTATAATCGATAGACTACCAGAAGGCATTGTTAACATGGTATTCTTAAGGTATACTGGTAATGTCGAATGTCGTGATAAGTCACTTGACTCTATTTGCCCTACATTTACTCTTGAAAAATATGATAAAGAATCATGTTTCTTATCTATTTATTCTTGGACGCCAATATTCTTGGATATGTTGATGAATGACAAGAAGGTGCAGAATTTCTTTGTAAATGAAGTCGTGTTTGCTTATGAAGGATTAGAATTACTTTCTAAACATAAACTACATAAATCTCCTAAACTAGAGGTTTCTGTTAGGGCTCATGAAGGAGATTATAATGAAATTGCAACAGAACCATATCAGATTTGGAAGAATATGCCCGAATCTAGAGGTATCTTGATTAAAACATCAAAGAAACCTATTGGTATAAACTTTACAATGCTCAAAAATAGGGAACAGGTTTTCTCAAAAGCAATAGATAACAAGGAATTTGGTTATGACACTAATGGTTTGGTAGTTGTTCAATATCCTAATGCAGAAAAAATCTCTGCAATAAAGATGATAGAGAAACATATTGCCGATATGGAGTTCTTCCAGCAACCTTTTATTGTATTGCAAGGACTATATGTAGACCAATTGGAAAAACTTGAGCAAATTGCAGAAGAAAAAGGAACAAATATCGCTTCGATAGTTCAAACTTCAGAAAAATCAATTAGTAATACAGGTGATAATGATGCGAACTTAAAGGTCGATGAAGATAAACTTGACAATATTAAAGAGTTGGCTGAATCATTTGATGCAGATGAATTGATGGAACTTGCTGATAAGAAAGACATGATATTAGAGATTCTTCATGAAATGCAAGAGGTTGATGATGAAACTCAAGAGTCGCAAGTTCGTCAAACAATTGGATATATTGGTGAACTTATTTATGAGCAATATCTATTGGCCCAAGGTAAGGATTATAAGTATGCTGCAATAGAAGGTATTGGAGATTATGACTTCCATAATATTACAGACAGGATTTATGTCGATGTTAAAACAACATTGTATAGTCTTAAAGATGGTACTGCTCCATTCTATTTACATAAATCTCAAAATACTTTTATGCAAAAGCATCCCAATGAGAAATACCATATAGTTCGAATATCATTAAACGACTTGGATTTGCAGAAATCGTATGAAAGAATAAGAGATATTTATGGTAAAGAAGCAAATCCTATGATTGACGAAAGACTCAAAGAGGATTGTTTGAAAATTGCCAAGAAGTATTGGAGAGGTGCAAAGATTGAACAATTCGATGCATTGTCACCAGAATATTCTATTAAGATAGAAAAGAAGTAAGATGAAAAATAGTATAACTCCTGCTCAACAACTTTATTATGCATGGGATTTATCGCATAAGAAATCGACCAGTGACGATAGTCGATTTACTGGCGTATTGTCTGAAGCTAAAGTTGATATGAATCCTCACCAAGTTGAAGCAGCTTTGTTTGCATTCAAATCTCCACTAAGTAAAGGTGCTATTTTAGCGGACGAGGTTGGTTTGGGTAAAACTATTGAAGCTGGCATTATTCTTTCAGAATTATGGGCAGAACATAAGAGGCGAATTATTATTGTTGTTCCTGCATCTCTGAGAAACCAGTGGAATTTGGAATTGATGGAGAAATTTTACTTACCATCAGTGATTCTCGAAAATGAAAGCTATAAGAAAATTAAGGAGTTGGACACTAATCTCTTTGAAGATGGTAGACATATTATAATCTGCTCATATAATTTCGCAATAAAGCATTCAGAAGAACTTCAGTTGGTTGATTGGGATTTGGTCGTATTTGACGAAGCTCACAAAATGCGTAATGTCTACAAAAAAGGTAATATCATTGGTAACACAATGATGAATACCTTTAAGCATTATAAAAAGATTTTGTTAACTGCAACGCCATTACAGAACAACCTAAAGGAACTATATGGCTTAATAAGCATTATAGATCCACATTTCTTTTCTACAGTTGATTCGTTTAATGAGCAATACAATATGATTACTACCAGAGACTCTGCTAAGTTTGGAGAACTCAAAGGTAGACTGTCTCATATTGTACATAGAACACTGCGTCAACAGGTCAAAGAATATGTCAACTACACTAAGAGAACTGCATTTGTACAAGAATATGAAGCTTCTCCTGAAGAAGTACAATTGTATGAAAATATAAGCGAATACCTTCAAAGGCCAGGAACATATGGCATTCCTGAGAAGGTAAGGCCTATGTTGTCATTAATTGTCAGAAAGATAATGTCTTCTTCTGCATATGCGTTAAGATTTACTTTACAGCGTTTTGTCGAAAGACTAGAACATTACAAAGTTACTGGTGAATTGTTATCGGCCATGTCAACGGTAGAAAACGACTACGAAGTAACACTCGATGAAGAGAAAGACGAAATCAACGAAGGACTGAATCCTGCAATTTCTGATGCGATTGATTTGGAGATAGCTGAATTACGTATGTATCAGGAACAGGCAAAGTCTATTGTAAATGAGACTAAGGCAAAGCAATTACTCGTTGCTCTAGAAAAGACATTCCATAAAAATGAGATGCTTGGAGCACCCAAAAAGGCTTTAATTTTTACTGAAAGTCGTAGAACTCAAGAGTATTTAAAATCTTTTCTTCAGAATAACGGATACAAAGAAAAAGTCGTTTGCTTTAATGGCTCAAACAATGATGATGATTCTAAATCCATCTATCGAAAATGGCTATCTCTATATGCAGGTTCTAAACGTATATCAGGAAGAACAATTATAGATAGAAAACAAGCATTGGTTGACCATTTTAGGACAGATGCCGAAATCATGATTGCAACAGAATCAGGTTCTGAAGGTATCAACCTGCAATTCTGCTCACTTCTTGTCAACTATGACATGCCGTGGAATCCTCAAAGAATAGAACAGCGAATAGGACGTTGCCACAGATATGGACAAAAATTCGATGTGGTTGTAGTGAATTTTGTAAATCAGTTGAATTACGCAGACTGTAGAGTCTATGAATTGCTGAATGAGAAGTTTAATCTTTTTGAAGGCGTATTTGGTAGTAGTGACGAAGTCTTAGGCTCATTGGAGTCTGGAGTTGATTTTGAGAAGAAGCTTAATCATATTTACCAAACTTGTCGTACAGAAAGAGAAATTGAGGCTGCATTTAATCAACTTCAGTCTGAATTGGAAGAGATTATACAGCAACGAATTAAAGATACCAAAAAGTCTTTACTTGAAAATTTTGATGAAGAGGTTGTTGATAAGCTGAAGATTCGACAAAGCGAAGATCGTGATAGAGTAAATTCTTATAATCGTCATTTTTGGCGACTAGCCAAGAGTGTTTTGAAAGATTCAATTACTGACATTGATGATGAAAATCTTACTTTTGTTTTACCTGTATCACTAAAAAGCAATATACCTTCCGGTACTTACATATTAAACAAAGATCATGGAGATTTTCATCAGTTAAGAGTAACGCATCCTCTTGGCGAATATATTATAAGCAGAGCATTAGAGACCCCTGTTCCTGATGCTAGTATTGAATTTGAAGTAGACAATTTATCCTCTAGACAAGTTTTGCTGGAAAAGTATAAGGGAAAATCAGGTGTAGCTGTCGTATATAAAGTAAAGGCTTACAATGAATTAGATTCACATGAACATCTTCTTTTCTGTAGCAAAACTGATGATGGAGAGAATCTTTCACCAGATTTTCTTAAAAAATTGTTTGAAGCAAACGCTATTAATGAATCGAAATGGTTTGGAGACAATGTTGAAGAGCAGCTGACCGAATCATATGAGCAACAATTGTATGACTTGAAACATGATGTTTATAGCAGATCTGAAGAATACGTTAGTTTTGAGATTGATAAGTACCAAGCTTGGGCAGAAGATCAAGTTTACTCACTAGAGAATGAAGTTATTGCTCTTCGCAAGGAAGATGAAGCCTTGAAAAGACAAATTCGTAAAGAAAGAAATGCAAAATTGAAACTTGAACTTCAGGAGAACGAAGCTAAAATAGCAAAGCAATTACGTCAGAAACAACGCCAACTGTTCGATATGGAAGATGAATGTGCGGATAAAGTTGATGCTATGACTGTAAAACTTCGAGTCGCCATGACAAACCATTATGATACATCCACTTTTATGCGTTTTAGATGGCATATTAAATAGCTAAAGGCTCCCAAACAGAGAAGTCAATAAAGATAAAGATTGAAGTAGATACTTGTCCACCGTTGAACTTCAATACAAAATAAAAGCTATTGCTTCAGCCACATTCATTTATGCCCCGCTGTTTCACACTTCTAGACCTGTTTGCAGGCAAGATGCAATTATCATCCGGTGAATAATCCTGAAAAATTTGAACTTGTGAAATCTGTGTTTGATAGACCTTTGTGTGATAGGTCGTGTAAATTGTATAGAATCTTTTCGATACAACAGAATTTATAATCGAGTAGTCCGCCATAAATGAAGACTGTTTATGGCGAGCTACTTTTTAGATGAAGAAACGGTAATCGTATGTTACACCATTATATTGTCTTAACAAGTTTCCCACCTGCGCCAATGTATTAGAAGTGTCAATTGTAGCAGGTAACTTTGTATATAGATTAAACGAGTTCCAATTCATTTTTGTAAATCCTAGAATTTCTTTAGCAATAGTTTCCAAATCTCCATGTCCATAGTATTTGGTAATTTTTAAAGGAGCAGGAATACAACGTCCTCCTTGGTAGTATCTACGATTTGACTGTATTGAGGGAACTACTCCATGTGTCCATAACAAAGCATTTCTCGATGATAGTTTAATGCAAGTTCCTCTATCAACAGGATATCCATCTTCAAGAAATTGACCATACATAATCTTCTCTGCAATAAACTTTAAATCATATTCTTGAGTGATTGTGATCAAATCAATTTCTGATATTCCTGCTTGCTTTAATGCGTTTGTTATACCTTCAATCTCATCATTCTTAAAAGGGGTTCGTTTATGAACTACAACTCTTTGAGGTAACTTTTCCATAGCGTCTTGAAAAAGAGCCAGTATATCCATCCCAAATTTATAAGCTTCTTCAAAATTTAAATAAGGATTTTTCTTTTTGTCAAATTGCGGATGTTCAACTTTTGACAGTTTATATCTTAATCCCTGTCCTTGTGCATTGTATATATGGCTACAACCTAAAACAACTTCAGCTTTACCTGAATATTGCTTTTTTATGCTATATCCAATTCCTGCATATGCTGTATTTTGATCTAAGTCTGCAAGAGTCCAGGGAGTTCTTAAAGCTTTCACAAATAAAGCTAAAGAGAGCCACCATGAAATTTCACATACCATCTTGTCATATAAAGTTTTTTCTTCTATAAATTGGGTCGTGAATCTATGTTGGGCGGCAAACGCTTTAATATAGTTATGCAAATCAAATGTTTCTCCATGATAATTGAATTGTCTATAGTTACTCCATGAATTAGGTACAAATATTAATAGCACAATTCCTGGGAATTGTTCTGAAAGTTTTTGCCCTTCTGTACAAATAGTTTTTGCTAAATTAATGGCACTTTTAGGATTATCATTTATTGATACCCATTTTTCAGAATGTATTTCAGGAATATCAAGTCTACAGTTATAAATATTACTAAAACCGGTATAATGATGTACATAGTCGGATAATTTATCTGCAGATACTGTAGAATTTAGTCTTTTTAGAAATTCACTAAATTTTAAAGAATAAGAAGTAGGACAGATACTGCCAATGCATACGTCTTTAGGGAATACATCAAAATAATTCGCATCGAAAGGTCTGTATTTTGATAATCCTCTCATCGGATTGTCATCATATGCTGGTTTATTAACGTATGGATTTATAAATTCAAGCTTGGGTTCGTTAATGTGTATGCCATGATATAATGTTTGATTTATATTATATCCCTTCGGAGAATATATCGTTATGTTACCTTGTCCGTAATGGTGTATTTCAGCATAACCACGATTATTGGATATTTTAAAGATAAAACCACTTCGTGAATTAACAGGTATCTCAAAACATAATCTTTTACCATTAAACATTATATTACACCATTCTTGTAATTTCTTCTCATATTGCTGATTTCTCATTTTATCCAAATACTCATGAGAGTATTGTTGTTTGATATCCTTTTTTATTTGGTCATTAGAAATAAAATAGACTGTTGGAGTGATTGAAAACAAGACATATTTCTTTTGTGGGACAAATGATAATCCACATTCAATAGCTTCATGTATTGTTACATTATTCTTATTTGCATAAATATCTTTTTTATATAGCATAGAACGCTTGTAATCAACACCTAACCCTCTAATTTGAGAGATTCCATAAAGTGCAGCTTTGAGAAATAATTCTTTAAAATGACTATTCTTCTCTATTTCATCAATAGAAATATGAACACGCTCAATTTCACTAATTAAATTTTTCCCAAAAACTTCATTGATAGTAGATACAGTTGAGATGGCATATACTTTGTCTTTATATGGTACAGCAATAAGGGGTTTTTCTTTAATCTTTTCTCTAAGATATTTCCATCTGTTTTCATTCTCATCGTATGAAATTTGAAACTGAAATATTTCATCGGGAAAAGTAGCTGGAATTAGATTACTTTTCAGATATTTTTTTGTACTTCCATCCTGTATGTAAAATGGAGTTGTTGTATTGTCTATACTTATTACTTTAAGTATTTCATTGATTTCCTTTTGTTTATTAGAATCTTCATTAAAACAGAATTTCACAAGAGATAACATGACGTTATCAAATCCGTTTGTGTCAATATAAAACGCTTGTCTTCCAGCAGATCGAATAGTTTGAATCAAATCTGCTATTTCTGGTGTAATATCCTTGCCGTAGCCACACCAATACAATCTTCCTGCTCCCTTATCCGTAAAAGCTTCTTTCAAAGCAGACATAAGGGATTTATCTCTTCCACTATATCCTATGATAATTAAATTTTTGTCAACAAAATAACGTCGCAAAGCTGAAACAAATTCACTATTCTGTGAATCTAGTTCTTTCTCTGTATTTTTGAGTGTTCTAAATTTACAATCTCCATGTAATGCTATATAAAGTAATTCACTTGAACTTTCTGTCCTATATATACGATCAACGCAATCAAGATTTATAGTTATAGGTGTTATATTGGCTTGTTGTGCAGCTCTTTCCACGAGTCCATCGAAATTTGTACTCCAAACAGATTTTACAATTCCATATTTATTCAACAGACATAGCAATTTATATCCTACATACGGACTTTTTCCATTGCACAGGCTTTCAAAATATTTAGTTCTGTCCGCATCTATTGGATATGAAGCTTCGGCATAAAAAGAATATTCTTCTGGACTCCCCAATTGTGGATATTTCCCTTGCACATCTAACCATTTCTGAATGATGTCTTTACTTAAATCAGATTTTTTGGGATCTACTAATTTTTTTTGATTACCTGATAATGATTGATATATTAAAAATTTCCAATCCCATATACAATCATTTGCCGATTGAATACCAGATGAGATGGATGCACCGGCACCTAATAGGACACCAAATGACCCATCTAAATTTTGTTTGATTGATCGTAAAAAAGCATCAAATTCTAAATATAAATTTTCGGGCATATTCATAGTCGTTGGTTATCGTGATTTTATTATTTCTCGTATATCTGACTCACAGTCTCGGCTGTTTCTTTCATCATTTGTCGTAATGACTCAGGGGCAATAACCTCTATTTGTGCACCAAACGAACGGAGCAAAGAACGTAACTCATAATTATTTTGGACTTTTAAGGTTATCTTCCAATATCCATCTTCAAGAGGTGTTGTCACTGCTGATTGAGATTCATGAAGTGGTTTAGTCACAATATATCCAATGGCTTTATCACTAACCTTTAAAATGACTTCTTCTACAGGAGCATTTGAACGCGAAACGCCGACGATATCGCTAAAGTATTCTTTAAAATCTATTCCTTCAGATTGTATTATGTATGGTTTAGATGTTTCCTTTACTCCTTCGATTCTATCAATTGCAAAGTTTGATAGATAATCCGAGTCTTTATGTTTGCCGATCAGAAACCAGCGATTATTATATTGTTTAAGATGATAAGGAGTAACAATTACAGTTCTGGCATCCTTCCCAAATGGATGATATATAATTTCAATTACCCTTTTGTTAACAATTGCATTAAAAATGGGTTTATAGTATAAATCCATTCCTTTGAGATAGGGATTATGCTGAAAACTTACAACTGAATCCAGACTATCTCCTAATTTACTGGTCGTATATAGTCTTTTTTCAAGGTCGTTTAACCACTCAAATTGTGGTACTCCATCGAAACGTTTAAGAAGTATCAATGCATCATAAATCAAATTGAGCTCTTCTTGATTGATAGGTTGATTTTTAATAGAAGCCCCTTTGGTATGGTATCGGTAATATTTTCTATGTCCATCTCGAATGGCATCTATCTCCATACTATATCCTTCTTCACTTTCAATGAATTTTAGATCTTCTTGTACTTGACGTTTTTTTACTCCGCAACCATCTTTCGTTTCTCCATTATACAGATATAGCGCTTCATTGCAGGCATCTACTAAATCCTCAATATAGTAACGCCTAGACCAATTGCTCAGGCATTTATCTATAATCTGGTATCTTAACTGTGCATTTTTATTTGTTGGCATAGGCAATACTATTTATCAAACAATACAAAGCTAATTATGAACAATGCAGTCTTTCTGCATTGTTCATAATCTTTTATATTAAATCTTCTAATTTATCTACTATTGCAGCAATTTCTGTAGAATCAATACTTCCGTTCTCATGGTCAACTGTAGTAAATAAATTTACTCCTTCTATGTAACCGATTGATTTATAAAAATCTCGTTTCTTTTCCCATGATTCCTTATAGGCGGGATTATCTAACATTCCTAAATGTTCCCAAAGAATGGTATCTCCAGATGCATCTTCAAAAGTAAAATCAGGAATACATCGGCGGCCGTTATCTTCTATCATTCTTTCATATTCAAAGTCAATACCTCGTTCATATAGCATATTAGCAATAATTACTTCAGACTTGCTACGTACGATTAAACCTGGCTTTAAGGTTGTGTGAATCAATCCTTCCACATATGGAATGTTTGAAATATCTTCACGAACAGATGTAGAAAAAAGATTTGTATTTCGCTTAGCTAGAACTGACATCTGAGGTTTAGTATACTCGATTAACCACGATATATTATCTTGTATCAACAGAATTAATTTCTTTCTTGCTCGTGTTAAAGCTGTATAGATTAGTTCACGTGAAAGTATACGTCCGCTTTTAGGAAGAACAATCAACACAGTATCAAAATCGCTCCCTTGACTCTTATGGATAGTTATAGCATAAGCCAAGTCTATTGTATTATCAGCCTCATCCGACTTAGAAGAATAATATGAAAATCTCTTGTTGGGTAACCCAGTAAAAACAACTGTCGATTTCTTTTCCCTCTTATTTGCATAATTAACAAAACCTATTTGACCATTTGAAAGTTGACATTCTTCTTTACTCGTAGATTTCTTGCGTTCATTCTTTAATTGAATGACCTTATCTAGAGCAGATATGGTAATAGGAGCTATTTCTATTGAAAAATTTTTATTTATACCAACCCACTCTTGGAAATACGAATTAATCTGGAATGTTCCCCATACCGGATTTTTTACTGGGGATAAAACCTGAAATCTTTCAACCTTTGACGGATCATTTAAGGCTTTATTTACATCGTCAAGTCCTATAGATTTACGAATCTTATCGGATAAAGATTTACCTTCCTCTTCTGGCAACTCTTTTTCAATGGCCTCTTTCAAGCAGTCTTTAAGGTCGTTTTCATCATTCCAAGTATAAACAACCAAGTCATTATTAAGATTTCCTTTGGCAACTTGCTCAAAAATGAGATCGGAATTCTTTGCAGGTTTTTCTCCAGAGAACCATGATGCTAAAGTCAATATGTCAGAGTCTCCTGTATTAATAGTTCTTACAACATATCGCAATTTTGTTATTGCCGATCTTAAATATTCGTCTTTATTATCCTTTAGGTAGTTAAATAAGTCTGCAAATGGTCTGCCAGGGCCAATAGGAGGTAATTGAAATGGATCTCCAATTAAAATTATTCGATTAATGTTCTTTAAATCCAATGCTTTCATTAAGACATAAAAGTCCTTGCATGTAAGCATGGAGCACTCGTCAATAATGACATTTTTGGCTCCACAGTATTTACGTTTTTCTGCATCTTCGGGAACACAAGGTGTCATTGTATCCCAGTCAAAGAAACCCTGACGCGTCAGAAATTGCGCAATAGTTAGGGCTTGAATATCTGCAGACATGTTACCCAAGCGAACTCGCGCTTTCCCTGTAGGAGCCAAAAGGAGTGTACCTTCTGCTTTTATTTGTGGCGATTTTAAGAAAGCTTTGACAACTGTAGTTTTGCCTGTTCCAGCTGGACCTGCCAGCACAGAAAGGCGCTTACTGCAGAACATTTCCAATGCCTTTACCTGGTCAGCTACAGCATTACGGCATCGCTCATTTGCTTCATTGTAACCATCAATAGATGCTTTAACGATCGTATTCCAGTCTTCTTTTAATGGTGATTTGACATCCTTTGAAGCACGACCTTTGAATATCTTACGCAAATAATCATCAATTTCTTTATATTCCTTCAACTGCAGTGCACACCTGTCATCAGTATTAAGATATATAGTTTTTTCTTCAATGAACTCTTTGTTTGACATTAAATAATTATATGGCAGTTGATGATTGTCCGCAGCCAAACAATCTTTTATATATAACTCAATCTCGTTTGCAGAAATTAATGTATCACCATCACTGAGACTTGCCACAAGTTTTGAAATGATAAATGAGCGGATCCTTCTATTATCAATTACGGATTCCACTAGTGAAGGAGCTTTTGGAGTCCATTTGCCTTGAATCTTAGGGTCAGCCATTATGCCAAGATCAATCATTTCGGTTGTAACAGGAAGATAATTTTCAATAAGACTCTCCTCGCTGATAATATATGGATTATTTAATAATTCATCATAGCAGCCAGGACTATCAAACCACCATTTTATTACTTCCGAATTTATTTCAAAACGTGATAGCAGTTCCAGTACTTGTCTTTGGTTACTTAGAGTATTTTTCCAAAGAATACGATAATGAGTAAGTTCACTTTTATATACGGAATCAGGAAGAGACAATTCACCTTTCATCAATTTATCAAAGGCTTCCCATGGATTATCTTTAACCCCACAATATCCATTATTTCGTAAATCCTGTTCAATTATAAATGCATAATTTACCCCTATTGCTGATAAAGCCTCGGCGAAAGCTGGGAAAGGACCTATCATATCCTTCACCTTTGCAATTTGGGAATCTATCCACAAAATTTGTTGTTTCCAGTTTCCTCCGACAAGTCCATGATTAATGACACATTCTAAACATTTCCTGGCTACATTCAAAATAATCAACATGCTATGGTTACTAACATATTCACAACCATACGACAACTCGTTAAAAATTTTCTGGCTATTGCCTAGCTTTGGAATGGTAATTTTTATTTCATCAATTACTTCTTGTTTTGATTTTCCTGTTTGGGCTTTTACATAGTCTTCATCAAGTGACATATATTCATGATATGGCAAAAGAAATCCTTTTGACTTCTTCAAATCAGTTCTTATACCATGTTCAAAAATCAAATCCCAAAAAGGATATGTATAATCAGTTGTTGTCTCATATGTTTGTAGCGGTAAAACTTTAGTAATTTCACCTATACCAACGATTAATTTTGCATCTTCATCAATTGGATTACCACTTTTGCAATAGAAAACTCCGAGTGAAGTGCCAGCTTCTATATTTAATCTAAAGTGATTTAATATTTCAAACTGTCTCTCTTTTCCATATACCCAAGATGTAGGAAACGGTGCAGTTTCATCATCAGACATATTCGGATATTTATGATTCAGTTCTTCCTGATAATCACGAGATAGATATCGGAAAGGTATTCCAAAAAAGCTATATGGTTTGAGTTCTATTGTTGTAGGTAAGAGCTTTGCATGTGGAGTCTCTCCAAAAGCATAAACATGTTTGAAGATTCTTTTATATGGCTTCTCATTCATAAAACCACCATTCTCGCCAACACAAGCAGGTAATTGATTTTGCTTGAGAGAATTCCAATCCTTTCCTGCATAAGTTTCTTCTTTGTTCTCATCTTTTTTTTCAGATATATTGTGAAGCATCATGCAGAATGGATTATTTTTCGGACATTGACAAATAGTTCCATTCCATTTATTATCGTGCCAAGGCACACGGATTGATATATGTTTCATGATAATCGTCTTATTTCGTATTAATATTATTTCCTACAATCTTGGCAAACGCATCAGCACATTTCTTAATATCTTCATACTCTGCTAGTTTTTTGCCACTAAGGTTATTGTCTGTCCAATATTCAATATCTTTTGCATACACGTCTTTGATGGAGCTTTGTAGCGATTCTATTTTAAGAAGAACAGGAAGATTACTTATTTGCATATTATCAATGATTCTTTTGAAATAAGCAAAATCACCTTCTATGATAAATCCCTTATCTGCTGCTATACGATAAATCGCAATCCAATGTCTTTGCTTGTTCAAAGGTGACTTTTTAGGCTCATATCCTATAAGCTGGCAAATGCTCTTTTTCAGAGTTGCGATTCGTTTTTCTTCTGGCCAATCCTTTACGTTCGCTTCAGCGACCAGTTGTTGGTCATCATTTTCTTCATTATAATATGGATGCAACTGAATTACTTTATGGACATAAGAATTTTCTTTGTGAACACTTTCGGACTTTTGTATTTCATGTCCATTCATTTCCAAATCTGTAATAGAAGAGCCTGTAGCATAGAAATACATGGTCAGGATGATGCTGATTGCAGTATCAACTTCCTGTTCTGAAGCTGTAGGAGAAATATGTGATTCACTGTTTCTCCAGCCTTTAATGAGCATAAGGTATTGATATAGCTGCTGCTTTCCTTCATCCGTGCTGTATTTCAGATTCCATAGACATTTGTGGGCATAAATCACGTTTTTCCAAGTTACATCTTCACCCGGATTTTGGGCAGGAACTTCATGGCCTTTCATCAGATAATATAATTTCTTCAGATATGCTTCAAACTTAGTGACCAATAAATTAAATGCCACAAACTTATCAACGATAGTTGTTTTCTTACCGTACAGATTTGTAAATGCCCGCTGAATAAACATGCCTACATTGTCCAAAGAGTCAATTGACGGTGTGTCTATTACATAGAATGCGCTGTCTATAATCTCGTCGATAGGACGCATTTGTGGAAGCACTGTGGTCAAAGTTGTTTTCAGAATACTCCGGATATTATCTTTTATGACGGCCATGTCTACATGCTGTACTTCGTCTGTAATAACGTCTTCGTCTTGCGGCACCTGTTCTTCTTCGGATTGATAATTCTCCTCCATGTTCAAGTACGCTTTCAGAATACGTTCTCTACAACTGCTGTCTAAAATAAACTCTCGAAGTAATTTGTCTGCCTTGGGAATAACCATACGAGCCGGAACTTCTGTACCTTCTACTTTGGCAATGAACTCACGAGTTTTGGCCATATTCAATGTCAATTTCAAATTGTCAAACTGACTGAACTCATTCAGATTCTGTTCCGTTACATTCCGACTCATGATGTGCTCCAGTTGACTGGCGTTTATACCAGTCGCTTCGGCCAGAATCATTACTTGTTTGTGCAATTCGCGGAATTGGTATTCTGCGATATAATCATATATCGTCTTACCCGGCGACAGGTGTAAATCTCCACTTTGCAGGTCGTGTAGGATAATCATTGCCGTACGCTGATCCTTTTGTGATAGAGAAGCAAAGGTTTTGTGCAACTCTTTAAAGGCTTCTTTGGTCAGTTCGCTTCCCGGACCGGACATGTAGAGGTTCTTGATGAACTTCACAAACTTGGAGTTGATATATTCGGCATCGATCGTACCCGTACCTGTTTCTGTGATATAAGTGTCAATAGGATAGTCAAAATCATCTCCTTCCGTACTGCCCCCTCCATTACCTTCAAACAGTTCCCTGTATCGTTGCAGCAGAATAAGGTAAGTCTGTTCGTCCAGTTCCATCTTGACGTAGGTATAGGTGTCACCATGCTGGAACTCATATTCATCCTTATCCCATGTGAATCCTTGCAGCTTGGCTGCTTCCATCAGATGAGTCATCTGGCTGAAATCTTTGGCAAACATATTCCTGTCTTCTCTTGATTCCGGCAATTTTGCAAAATTTTCGATTTTTTGTGCCTGGAATATATCCCTTATGTGCAAGAACTTCTGGTTGATATTTGTCAGGTTGCTTTCTAGTTTATCGACAAAAACGCCTAACGGCCTGTCCACATATACATTGAGTGCATCATTGATATTCTGTTCCATGGTGTAAGGGAAAGAGTAATAGCGGATAATGCCGAAAGGCTTGTCCGGACCAAACAGGCGGTTGGTACGTGAGAACGACTGGATAATGTCCACATATTTCATTACCTTATCTACATACAGAGTATTTACCCATTTGGAATCATAACCTGTCAGCATCTGTGAGACCACAATAAGCAGGTCTATCTGCTGTGCATGATCATGTTCTATATTGAGGTAAGGCTTCTTGTGTGCCAGTCTTTTGGCCACATCCTTTTTGTATTTGGCGTATGTAGAAAGCTGGAATGTTGTTCCATATTTCCGGTTATAGTCATCCAGCATCTCCAGCAAGGCATCTTCCTTGGCAATTCCGCCATCAGAATTGTCTATATTGTTATCGAATACGGCTATCACATTCAGGGAAGGATATTGCTCCTTGAATATCCGATAATAAGCTATTGCCTCAGGTATATTCTTTGTAGCCAGAATTGCGTGGAATTTACCGTTCTTGCTCAGTTTATCCCTTCCGCTTGCGATGTCGGCTGCGACAGCCTGGTGATGAACAGGCTGCTGATACAAGTCTTTAGGCAGATAATGTTCTATTCCGTGTAAGGTTTCATCTCCTTTCTTATAAGTGTCCGGCATCTTCAGTTCATTCATGAACCTGTTGTAAATAGCCATTTTCTGCTCGTCATTTTCAATCTCCTCGATGCTGTTTACCTTCAGTTGGGAGAATGCCACTTTTTCGCGAAGTTCATTGTCATCGTAAGTTCTCACCATATACGGATCGAATCCCAATACGTTGTGGTCGGGGATTCCATTGGCAATGGTGTATTTATGAATCATACTGCCGAATATGGTTTCGGTCATGATTTCATGCTTGGCATTTTCTTTGAACACCGGTGTGCCTGTAAAGCCGAAAAGTAAAGCTCTTTTGAAGGTGTTCTTTATACCTATCAGCATATCGCCAAATACACTACGATGACATTCGTCTATGATGAATACCAGTCGTTTACGATCTATCAAATCAATGTCGTCTTGCGTAATATCTTTCCCGGCCTTGATGTTCGACATCTTCTGAATAGAGGTTACAATCAGTCTGTCGTCGTTATCCGTACTTTTGAGCTTACTCAACAGGATAGCTGTGTTCTGCGTATCCTGAATAGCTTCGTCTTCTCCCGCAAATCCACGGTATTCGTCCAACGATTGCACACTCAACTCGATACGGTCCAACAAGAACACTACTTTGTCAGCATCGCCGGAGTTGGCTATAAGCTGTGCCGACTTGAAACTGGTCATGGTCTTTCCGGAACCGGTGGTATGCCACACGTATCCGCCACGATGCTGATGAGTATCCCAGTTGGTCTTATGCGTTATGTCACTGATTTTGCTGGCTGCAAAATACTGATAGCTGCGGAGAACTTTCAGTGTCTTGTCCTTATCGTCGGCAATGGTATAATAACCGATTAGCTGATGCGCCATAGGGATACTGAGCAAATCGGACACAATTCGTCTCCAGTCTCGTATGACGGTGTTGTTAAAATCTTCCCAATGGAAGTAGAATTCCGGCTTGAAATTCTCTTCTTTTCCCGGATTGGCAAAATAGAGTGTCTCTTCCGGAGTCATGGCTACGAAAATCTGTACCATCTTGAAGATGCCGTTGCCGAATACGCCTTCATGAGTGTAGCGCTTAATCTGGAAAGTAGCCTGACTTACATCTACTTTGGAACGTTTCAGTTCGATATGAATCACAGGCATACCATTGATGAGCAACATCACATCGCCTCTTCTGTCACCGCCCAACGGGTGAGAAGCCTTGAAGCGAGGTTGTCGGGCAATCTGGTAGCGGCTCTGTCCGGCACTGATTTCGCGTGCATCGAAAATCTTCAGATAAACTTCCTTGCCGTAATTGTTTGTATCGGCAGGATTGTCGCGTTTGATACATACCTGTCCGCCATTGATAAACATATTCATGGCGTATGGACTGTCGCACAGATTTACCTGATCAATGATTTGGCGCATCTCGCTTGCGGTAAGCGGATAATTGCCTAATTTATTGATGTCACGGTTGTTGTTAAAGAGAATCTTAGCCCAGTTCTGAATTAAATCTTCTTCTGTGGGTTGTACGATTACTTCCTTTTCCCAACCGTGATGAGGGAGAAGGTCAACCAAGGCTTGTTCAAACTGACTTTCCTTGACGAAATATTGTATGTCGTTTATATTATCCATATTTATTCCATTAAAGGTTTGAATGATATTTTATATAAACATCTTATCCAGACAAGCTGCCTTGATTTGTTTTAGCTTCTCAAGGCGTTGGGTTTGGAGGGAAATTCGTTTATCAAGATTACAGAAATAGGATGCTATTTTTTGTTGCTCTTGGAAACTTGGAATCCATATTTCTCCTGATAGCGCAGTTTCATCACTAATATTCATTGTATTTTTAGCACCTTTATTTACTAATGGTGATAAATATTGATTGATTCGATAACATGGGTCAAAGTAATAATGGATAAATTCTGAGGAAACATTATCTTTACAATCATATATAGCATAAAGAGTAGAAACGATACCGGCTCTATTAAAATTCTTTTTTATAATACCATACGGCTTTGCCTTCAATGGGGATTTAGTATATACTAATTGATTAGTTTTTAAAATTTTATATTTTTGTAGAGATTTTCCTGCAAAACTTCTTCCTAAAAATTCTATTTGATTTACAACTCCTGCTTCATCAGAAATCGATAAAACATCATTAATTCCATATGTATTGTGAATATTTATATTATTACTAATATCCAAACATTTATTCAATTGAATCTTTTCCTACTTTCCCTCAAATCCTTTAAATCTTACTTTAGGTACAGTTTCTCCTTCTTGTGGAAACATAGATTGTAGGCTTGCTGCCTTTATTTGTTTTAAAGACGCAAGTTCCTTTGAAGTAGTTTGAATTAATGAGTCTAATGACTGGAAATAGGAGGCTATTTTCTGCTGTTCTTCTGTTGATTCTGGTATCGTTATCATAGCCTTAGAGACAATAGCCCAATCAGAACGTGGCATTTTTGAGCCAGAAGATATATTAGCTATTCTCATAAACTTGTTAGAATTAACTACAAGATATAATATATATGGTAATACTCTGTGAGATCGCAACACCCAAAAATCACCAACAGCAATTCCATTAAAGTTAGCTAACAAAATATTTTTCAAATAAGGGCGTAATTTACCAAATAAGACATCTCCTTTTACGAAATAAATACCATTTTTTACATTATGCCTTTCATAAATATTTTTGTTTAAAATTCCTTCTCCTGATATAATATCTTCGAATTCTACATATGGCAAATTACTTGATTTTTTTGAGCAGATACTCTATCAACTATATCTTCAAAAGGCACATTACTCCAAGTTGTATAGTCACCACACAATTTCAATTTATTGTCCATCTATTTTTCAAATATTAGTCAGTTCATTAAGTCCAAATATAGTAAACTCATCTCCAGTCAGTTCGCCTATAAGACCAGACAATTCTTTTTGGGACTTTTCCAAATCCTCGTTTAATTGTTTATAACTTATGGCATACTTCCTACTTAATTCACGCACTTTGTTTTCAAAAGTAGATAAGACCTCAGCGAATGTTTCATCAATACCTTTGATAATAGGATCAATCCATTTTTTATGCAGGAACAGAGAAATTTCTTCGTCAGAAAGACTATTTATAGCTTCTACCGTTTTGTCAATAAGAGCCTGCTTTTCATTCTTGATTTGATTGTTCTTGCTTTTTTGTTCCTCCCAAAGTTTGAGAATTTTTTTCAGTTTCTCTTTTGTTCCCGCTTCCACCTCATCTTTTTTGGCTTTTGCTCCGGCAGTAATGGCTTTCTTATCGAAAGCATTCTCTTTTTCGCTATCCAAATAAGCCTCAGATTCCTCTTCTGAGAAATTTTCACGGATTTCATCCAGTTCACCGGAGATTTCTTCTACCCGCATTTGCAAATCGGTAATTGCTTTCAGGTCGTCCTGGAATTTCTCCTGTTGTACCAACTCAAAAGGAATGATGCGTCCTTTCAAACCATCCGGCACTTCAATCTCTTCGTCGCCTTTCTTTACCAGTTTATAAGCAGGTTCTACCACTCTTACCACCTCAATACCTTCCTGCTGTATGGTCTCAATGTCATTGGTAATGCCCTGCCAGTTGTCAGCCAACGCTTGATAGGCCGCATATCGGTCAATAAGAGGTGTTTCATGTAAACGGGCAAAAATATCGTCGGAAATAGCATCCAGTTCTTTTTGTGGATTTGCAGTCGCTATCTGATCAATCAGCCGATGATGAACACTATCGGCAAAACCTTCAAAAGCCTGTGCAAACCTCTGCTGGAAGGCTCTTACGTCTGCATTATGCTCTATAACCGATTGAGTATCTTCGGTCTTAAGCTGTGAATATGGCTTGTCTGCATCTGCAATAAACAACTCTTCACGCAAAGAAGGGAATGTGTCCCAATATTTTTGAGGTTCGTCAATCTCACTGTGTGGGATGCCTCCGAACATGGTGGCATAGATGTCAAACTTCTCAACAGGGTCGCTGGAATCTACATAACGCGGTATGTTCAGATTGTAACCGTTTTGACGGATTTCATCACGGGAAACTGTACGGGAGTATCCGGGAATCGTCTTACGGTCGCGTACCGTATCGGCAATACGTTTGATGTCACACTCGCGCAGCTTGTTATTTTTTCCTTCCTTAACAAAACCTTTCGAGGCATCGATAATCAGCACGTCGTCATTGTCACGATGCTGTTTGAGCACCATAATGAGGGTAGGAATACCTGTACCAAAGAAAATATTGGCAGGCAGTCCGATAATGGCATCGATGTTGTTCTTCTCAATGAGATTGCGACGGATTTTGCCTTCCCCTTCACTATTTTCATCAGCATCACCACGGAAGAGAACCCCGTGAGGAAGCACAATCGTCAGGATTCCGTCCGGTTTAAGGTGGTGTAGTTCATGAAGCAGGAATGCGTAGTCGGCTTTGCTTTTAGGAGCTACCCCATAATCCTTGAAACGTGCATCCAGTTCACGGTCGTTGGCATCCCACTGTTGCGAATAGGGAGGATTGCTGACAACGGCATCCACATACAGCGGTTTGCCGATGTCACCGCCGTCGGTCTGCAAAGGCCAGTCTTCTTCCAGAGAGTCGGCACAACGAGTATTGATGTTATCCGGTTTGATACCACGCATCACCAGGTTCATACGTGTCAGGTTGTAGGTATTTTCTTTTAATTCCTGCGCATAGTATTTCACCTTGTTCTTGTCCTCAATATGGCGCCCAACCGATTTACCGATAGTAATCAACAAGGAACCTGAACCGCTTGTAGGGTCATAAATTTCTATTTTGTCTTTATTCTTATGGTGTTCAGCCACAATTTCAGACATCAGGATAGCCACTTCGTGAGGTGTATAGAACTCTCCGGCCTTTTTACCGGCATTGGCTGCAAAGTTACTGATAAGGTATTCATATACATATCCCAGCACGTCATAGTCCTGGCTTCCATCGGTAGGTATATCTTTTATCAGCTTGATCAAATTCTTCAGTGCACGTGTTTGTGAGGCCGTATTTTCGCCTAATTTACTCAATCCGGCCTGTAGTGTCTTGAATACGTTTTCATATACATGTCTGTAGTTAGGACTGATCAGGCGGTCGAAGCTGTTGAGTGCCCCGCTTAAGTCGGCCACACTAAATTCAGAATTGGGCTTCAGCCATGTGCCGAACAGATTTTTGTATTCAATGAAGTAGCCGATGTTGTTTCTGCAATACTCCATCATCATGACTGCTTCCTGGTCTTCATGATTTTCTACAAGTGTCACAATATCCTCATCAGTCCATCCGATACTTTTCAGATAGTTCACCTCATTGTCCGACAGGAATTTATAGAAGATTAAGCCAAGTATATAGTCTTTATATTCGTTGGCTTCTATCTTGGAACGCATCTTGTTGGCAGATGCCCATATTTTATTGGCAAGTTGTTGTTTGTTCATGAAATCAATTTTGAATTTAGCTTACTCTATATGAGAATATCATAAGCAAAGGTTTAAATTAAGAATGCAGACATTCTGCATTTATTTGAGAATACTTAGTATATAGAAATCTTATTCATCAGACTCTCTGAGCAAGTCCTTAACTTCCACATTAAGCACTTTAGCTATTTGAAGTAGCATTTCTAAACTGGGTTGTGCCGTATTGGTACACCATTTGGAGATAGTAGCAGGATCTTTCCCCACTTGCTCTGCCAGCCATTTATTGGTCTTTTCTTTTTCGGCTAGCATCACCTTGATTCGGTTTATTTTTTTGTTGGACATATCTCATCTTTAATTAACAATTATACAAATATAATCCTTTTACCTAAAAAAACAATTGAGTTTTAATTAATAATTAGCCGTAAAAGGAAATTTTATTGCGTATAATTCAATTTTGTACTGGATTATGGTTGAAAACAATGTATCTAGGAGATTTTGATTGAGATAAATTGTTTACTTTTGAAGTATAGATAATCTTAAAATTGATTTTTATGAATGATAATATTGAATATGAGAAATTTGCTCAAGAAGTTTATAATGAGATTTTGAAGAATTTGTATGTAAGGAATATAGAGGTTATGCATAATGTGAAATTGACGGGAAAGTCAGGCCAGAAGCATCAAATAGATGTGTACTGGGAGTATCAATATGATAATACTACATTTAAGATTGCAATAGAGTGTAAGAATTATAACCACACAGTATCTATTAGTAAAGTGAGAGACTTTTTTGGTGTCCTTTATGATTTAGAAGATGTTAAAGGCATAATGGTTACCAAGAAGGGTTACCAAGAAGGAGCAAGGAAGTTTGGTGAGCATTACGGAATTGATTTAATGGAATTAAGGGAACCAGAAGAAGGAGAAGCTATTGTTGCTGAAACTACATTAACCTTTGATTGTTCTGTTAGACATAGACTTTTTCTGGTTGATGAAGATTGGGCTAAAGTGCATAATTTAAATATTCAATTATATAAACAACAATTAGATTGGCTCAGTTTCCCCGTTTGTGATAAATGGATTAATGCTACCCATATCCCTTTAACTACTAAGGAGGATAAGATTCGGAATTCTGAAGGTAAGATTATTGCAGATATACGGAAATTGGGAGAAGAATTGTCTAAAAAATCTCAACAAGATGGTGACTGTGTTTATCATTTTGAAGATGCTTATGTAAAAACAGAATGTGGAGACATTAAGATTAAAGAAGTCAAATTTGAATATGAAAATTACGCTGAAACGAAACAGATTAAAATTGATGCACAAAATATAACAAAGGCAATACTAAAAAATGCGATTAATAAAGAAGTACTGTTCATAGGAAAAACTTTTAATGATTTATTAAATAATAGGGAAGAAAAAAAAGACTCAATGCCTCAAATAAAGAAACATTGAGTCTTTATTCTGAATTATGATGAAAATTTGATGAGTTATAAATCATTCATTCCCTTTTGTTTAATAACAATATTCATCATTTCATCAAATCATCGGAACTTTTTAAGAAATTCTTTTGTAATGGTATAGTAACGGCCAGTTTTCTTTTCTTCTCGATACGGTGGGCCTGGAGGGAAGTTTTTTATAAAGGTTGAATAAGCAAGAGAATTGTCAGTAGGTGTAAGTCTCCAGTTCCTTTTTAAAATGTTTCGAATTTGATAGGTTTCAACCTTGATATTACTAAGCATTAATAACTGTTGAATGTCATTAATACAAAAAGTCAATTTATCCTGGCTCATGGTATCCATGATATTTAAGCAGATTTCAGCAAGATCAATTTCTGTATAATTCCTGCTACAATTGATGATCCTGTCGAGAGCTGGCGTATGTATCTGTTGCGGACTGAACCACATTCTACTTTCTTTGTCCGTAATAAGTTGACGGTGTTGAAGAAAGTAAAGGAATGCTGGAATTTCCGTGATTAGTTTTTGAAGAAAACTCGTATCATCATTTTTGAGAGGATTAATTTTTCGCACCCAATAACGTGTTTCTCCCGGTTCTATAAGAACAGGGGTATCTTCATTATTGGAACACATGATGAATTTACCAAAAAATTGCACTTCACAGCGGTCTTTACCCTTTGCTTCAATCTTGTATACACTTGCTGTACTTAGATTCTTTAATCGTTCAGAATCCTCTCTACGGTTAAGCAACACTTCGTCAACTCCAATGAGTAATTTGCCGGCCCAATCAGCGTTGAACTGGCTACGAAAGTCTTCGTTGGTATTAAATGTGACATTATCCTGAAAGATTGCTTTCAGAAAATTCAGGAAAGTACTTTTACCGGTGTTTCTTTCTTGAGAAACCAAAAGTAGAATTGGTAGTTTCTGTACGGGATTAAGATAAAGAAGCTGAAAGTAATCCATACCTAACTCATAATGTTCTCCGAAAATATGAAGAATAAGTTCTTGTATATGTGGGAACTTCCCTTTTTGAGGGATATGGGTAATCGGCTCATACAGATTAAGGAACGAGCCAATATTCCTCTTATAATCTACGTGACTTGGAACCGTGCAGAAGCCATCGTATTTAGGAACACTTGCTATGAAGTCTTTCCCATGATCATAACGTAAAGTCCCCATACTCCAAGGGACTCTACGCTTGGCAAATGTGCCATTAATAAGAGGCTGAAAAACTATTTTATAGAGTGTGGTACCAACTCTTACGTATTCATCTGTCATTTCAATTTTTCCCATATCTAAAATTCCTCCCATCCTGATTTTGGTTTATGTTTTACTCCTTTTTGTATCTCTTTGTATAGGGTCTCTTTGTCAATCGGTTTTTTCCTGCTTTTTTCCATCCACTCCATAAGTTCGGTACGTTTGAATTTAAGCATTTTCCCAGGTTGATAATAGGGAATTTTATTTGCCTGAACAAGAGCATAAACCGTTGGCTTAGCCAGACTGAGTATCTCACAAGCCTCGTTAATACCAATCATTTCTTCCTTTGCTGCTGTCTGTCTCTTTAATAACTGCTTCATCTCATTAATAGAAATCGTCAGTTCTTCCACCTTCTCCAATAGAAAAGCTGTGGCTTGAGGTAATTCCTCGAAATTTAATTTCATCTTCATCATTTTAAATTGATTTTCAGCAAAGAAAGATGGTGTATTATTGGTTAACTGGTGGATTATAAGTTAACCAATGGATAGTAATGTTTTTTCTATATTAATCCCTTGAAAAGGGAAGAGACTGTGCAACGAGCGGTGTTCCGATAGGAATAATTTTTATTGTAAACCGTCCTTCATTACAGGTGAGTTTGCTGGAAATGGTCAGTATCTCTGTATCTTCAAGCATGAGCTGAAAACTTTTTTTGATGAAATGTGCTATTTGCATGTTTGAGCATCCTAACCGTTTCCCGATATTTCTAGCTAAATGGTATAAATCTTTTGATGTAACTCCATTCAAACGACGTAATACAGCTGTCTTTATTTCTGTTTTATTGTTTAAGGCCATAATATTTTCTTTCATGACACTCATTTCATTGCTTGTCAGTATATCTTTGAAAGTAGCTTCAAAATAAGACATGACTTCTTTTATTGTATCATCTTTTTCTTTTTTGATACGTTCTCTATCCAATCTTACTTCTTCCTCATGAGAGTACAATATAGAATTTTCTGTCTTTCCTTTATCATCATCAATGGTTTTATGAAATAGTTTCATCGATAGTCTACCATTACTTTTCGTATTTCCCTGTATTTTGTTAATCCTTTTACTTCTTTGATCTTGTAATACATCAATAAAATTACATATTGTAGGTACAATATATTTACAGTAAGCTGTTTCAATCATAAATATGATTATAATAAAAAGTAGGGTAGTGAAGAGTGAGTATAATACTAGATCCAGACTATGTGGAGAGTTTCCTTTCAATATCAGATATCTGGGAATTGAGGTAATTGAACATATTGCAGTTACATATATTACAGCAAAATGGAATAAATTTAATCTTTTCATAATTCGTGATTTTTTGTTATTGATTTTGATGCAAATATATTTTTGAAGTATCAGAAATTAAAGGAAAAGATTACAAAATGTCTGGTCTTTAATATAATATAAGTATCATACTTCGTGAAATCGCCAATCATACTTATAAAAAAACGAACAAAGAAAATTTACATTTTTAACTGTATTTTGTATTGTTACATAAATGAAAAAGCCGTTGGGAAAATCGGAGTTTCCCAACGGCTATACATATAAAAACTTTTGATCACTATTGCATGTTTATTTCAGATATGAAATTTTATTGCATATTACTTTAGTGATATCTTATCGACAGTCTCTCTTTTCTTTTCACTTACTAATTCAGCATAGATTTGTGTTGTTGCAACATTCTTATGAGTAAGCATTTTTGACACTGTGAAGATATCCGTACCGGCTGCGATTTGTAGTGTAGCATACGTGTGCCTAAAGCAGTGGAATGTTATATGTTTTTGAATACCAGCTTTCTTTATCCATGCTTTAAGAGGATATCCAGTCATGCAACGGCGCAGTTCTTTGAACACTTTACCTGTGCCCGGTTCTCCACAAAGTGCGTATGCTTCATAACTGATAGGGAGTAAGGCTTCTGTCTGTGTCTTTTGCGTACGAAGACGAATGCAATGTCCCAGATCAGGGGCTGTACATAAATTTTCCCACTTAAGATTCAATATATCACTGATGCGTAATCCGGTAAGACATGAGAAAAGCGATGCATTTCTTAATACAGGTATATCGCATGGAGTTGAAGCCAGAGTTTTTAATTCATCTTGTGTTAAAAACTCTTTATGAATATCCCTGCTTTCTATCTTTTCAAGAAAATCATTGGGATTTTCACGTAAATATTTATCTCTATATGCAAGTTTCAAAACTCCTCTGAATAATGAGAAATAACTGGCAGCTGAATTACGGGAAACCATTTTATCTGTATGTTTTAGTTGCCTTGCATGGAGAAGATAGTCTCGGAAGCGGTTACATAGGTCAACAGTGATTTCTCCAAACATACATTTGCCATTGACAAATTTCTCAAAGTGCAGATAAACGATATGCCATTTATGATCTTTCTTACGACATACTTCTTTAAAATATGCCATAAAATCGGCTCTCATTTTGTGTCGATCCATAAATCCAAATTCTTCATTGATTACAGCCTCTTGCCGGCGGCATCTGATAAGTTCGGCTTTAGCTAGGATTTCATTATTGTAATCTAGCTCAATTGCATTCTTTGGGGTTGCATAAATGTAAAATCCTAGATATTCACGTCTGCTCAGTTTCATTGTTTTAGGATTACGTACAGCAGGGTAGTAGTCCAAGTAAAGAGAGATTCGTCCGTTTCTTATAGGGCGTTGTCTTAATGTTACAGTAGTACATGTTTGTTGTCTCATAATATATAATGTATTAAAATTTATATTCAGGTTTAATTTTATTGTGGTGATAGCAAAATAAACAAGTGTATTTCTGGTGATGTGGTTATTTTAAAGTTAACCACAAGATAACCGGTAAATAACATTAAATCGAAGGTGGAGCGAGCAGATCATCGAGCTCTTTGCGCGATATCTTGATATATTTTCCCTCCTGCACTTTACTGATATGATGCCATTTTACATAGTGATACAATTGGTCACGTGTGAGATTGTATTTTTCCATAGCTTCGGCTGTTGTATAATATTCTGGTTCAGCCTTAGCGAGACCTTTGGCAATATCTACATGTTTTTGGGAATAGAATACCTGTCGCTTGATTTTTTTCTTTGGAATAGAAAATCGGGAAACAAAAGAATATATAGCACTTGTTGTCATGCCAAACTTTTCCGTTAGATCTTCTACAGAATACCATTCCGTAATGTTGGAGTCCGGTGCTTTAGATGCAAAATATTTATCAAAATGCTTGGCACTCCAGTATGTTTTTCCTCTCTTGAAAACTTTGGGTATATTTTGTTCTTTCCCTACTTTAAATATCCACGATTCGTTTACTCCATATTTACTTGCAACTTCAGCGGTAGTATAAAAATCAGTAATAGGAGTGTGAGAAATTCTGTTTCGTTTTACATAAGGGGTAGAACTCATCATTGAGTCTATGTCAGACTTTCTGATCCTTGTAAATCTACTGCTAAATTGAAAAGCAGGTATTTTCCCTTGGTAAATCATCTTATAAATAGATGATAAAGCTATATTCAAAACCTCTGCACATTCTTTAGGGGATAAAAACTCTTTATCCTTGAGAGGTTGAGTTCTTTTTACTTCAATTTTGGTTGCTATAACCTCTTCTGCACTTTTTACCTGTTTTGTTCTTAATGCACGTTTGTATGCATAACCGTTACATTGTTTACTACAGAAACGTGTTGATGTTTTTAAAGCGTAGAATTCTTTTCCACACCATTCGCATACCTTTTTAATTCTTACTGAACTTTTTGCCATATTACACTATAATTTGTTAGTACTATTTCGCCTATAAAGGCTTTATTTATTTTTCTTGTATTTTCCTGTCTTTTCCTGTATTCTACTTTCTCTACCACCTTGCAAATTGCAAAATACCCAAATCAGCCTATGCGGTACAAAATCGACACAAAAAATGAATGAAAAACCATTAGAAACCATTATTATATGGTATGATGGCAAAAAGAAAAGGCGCTCAAAATGAACGCCTTACTAATTAAATATGATAGATGTTTATGGTTTGTAATACTACCTTATTTCCGATGCAGAAAATATAAATTGATTTGTAATATATTGATATTTAGTATGCTTTTCCCTATTATTTATATGAAGAGGGACAAACTGGGGACAAAATTTATACAAAAATAACACTAAAAAAAGAAAACATAATTTTTTGGAACTAAGTAATTCTCAAAATCGTATGCTAACCAAAAGAAAAAGGAAGAATTCTCTGCATAGTTATCATAATCTGATACCTAGTAGTATTAATTCTAACCCAGATTCAAGATGCATAGAGTGCCGTTTATTAGAGAAAAGAAATTATAGGTTTAGTCTAGTATCTTGTATATTTAAAAAGGTTCTAAACCAAACATTATACAACTTCATAATGACTGATATTGGTTAATAGAATCTTGTATTTTCTCTTTTCGCCAGCAATATTATTTATCTTGATGCCTTTCTTTATTTTTAATGCGTGAAATTTTCACGTGAAAATTTCACATTTCTGGTTGTTTTAATTATCTTTGCATTGAGATAGGTTAATGTCTCATTGATATTACTGTTTGATTATTTTATTAAATACTATTTTATGATACTGCGTGTTATATTGAAGAATTTTCTGTCATTCAATGATGAGGTTCAGTTTGATATGTTTCCTAATATGAAAAGGACAACCTTGTCTAACCATATTACTATGCTTAATGAGAAACTGCCTGTATTGAAAATGGCTGCTATATATGGAGCCAATGGCGCTGGAAAATCCAATTTGTTAAAGGGTATCAATTTCTTGAAAGCAATAGCTTTGAACAAAAGTTTTCTCGACAAGGATACCTTTGGTAAGTACATCTTTGCGTTAAAAGAAAATACAGGAACAGAACCTATGGAACTGACAATAGAGTTTGAGACAAAAACAGGAATTCCATATATATACTCTGTGGAAATTATGAATACTGGGATTGTTTCCGAAATACTACAGATTTCCGGTTTGGGTTCGGAAGAAAACCATAATGTTTTCACTCGCAAAGAGGGCAAAATCGAATATGCAGTTACGCCTTCAGAGGAAGTAGGCAATATGGTTTTGGGATGGATAGAAAAAAATCCATTTTCCAGTCTTTTGACTATAAACAATGATATGCCGGTATTGACGGATGAAAATATTAGTATTGCACAAAAATGGTTTGAGGACGAACTTACAATAATTGGCTTGCATTCTTTCAATCCTGCACTGATTGGAATATTCAAGAGCAACAAAGAAATCAATCAATTTGCTTCGGATATATTTAAGGTACTTGGTCTTGGTATTAACAGAGTTAATGTCGAAACAGAAAATTTTGAAGATTGGATGAGTACCCATGACATCAGTAATCTACCTATGGACAAACTTAAAGAAATGCGTTCCGGAGTGTTGTCGGAGGTCGTTGATTTCAGAAATACAAGATCTATTAGTGTAGAAGATGGAGTGCAGAAGATAAGTCAAATGCTATTCCAGCAATTTGGTAAAAACGGATTTTCAAAGGATATGGATATCCAGGCACAGTCTGACGGTACGGTTAGATTACTGTCGCTTGTTCCGGCATTATATGATGCAATGAAATCCGCCAAGACGGTAATCATAGATGAACTCGATCATAGCATACATTCACATTTGGTCAGGGAACTTGTCCGTTATTTTTCCTCACAGGACACCAATGGACAACTTATTTTTACAACGCATCAGACCTGTTTGCTAAATCAGGATTTTTTGCGCACCGATGAAGCTTGGATGGTTGAAAAGAAGGATGGTGGGAGTCATATGTATTCATTAAACGATTTTAAGATTCACAACACAATTAATATTGAGAACGGATATATGGAGGGGCGTTATGGCGCTATTCCTTTTATTGGTGAATTGAATATGTAAAATGTTAATATTGTTATGGATTTATCTAAATTTACATATTCAAAAAAAATACTCAAGATTAACTCCTAAATAGCTTGTACATCAGTCTATAACCCAAAATAAGGAGAATTGTCAGGTATATGAAACATCAGGAGTGTCTTCTGCTTACCAAAAGCCTGAAGGGATTCTTTCCACCAGTCTTATATTCGTACTCTCTGGGGGGAAAGGATTTTCTTCTGGAATTGATTAAACAGCGTGAGCTTAACTCTTTAAGAGTTGTATTTATGTCTGAAAAAGGACAAGGATTACAGCCATATCAGATGCAAGAGAAGTGGGAATAAATACAGTTGACAGGAGAAATAAAAATAGAATCGCAGCTTTTTCCAACTGGATACTATGGACAAAGTATTTCTCCTTTCGGATGTAGATGAATTCTATGATCAGTTGGAGAAAATATTTAAAGGTAATCAAACCGATGTACAAGGTAGATGGGTCGTGAGCAATCCTTGTTTTGAGATTTGGTTGTATTATTGTTATTTGGATAGTCCAGAAAAAGTTCTTGGATGCTTGAAAACAGAACCTATTACTACTCGGAGCAAAAAAATGAAGGCCTTGGGTAACACATTAGTCAGTGGAGGGTTGAACCCTTGTTTGGCATTTGAAAATATGTTGAATGGAATAGAACACTGTATTGCTTACTATGCTGAGGATGATAACAGAATAACTGTCTTGTATGCGACACAAATGCATGAAATGGTTCAGTACCTTTAGTCAGCATAAAAGAAATTTCAACAATATTTCATTTCTACATAATTTTGCACACAATCATGCGGATATGATTATGTGTATAGATAACGATTATCTGCTGATTTTCAGCATGTTATTTTTTGAATCAGCAAATGTAATAGATGCTGTATGCATATTTTTGAGAAAATATCTCAAAAATATGCATTATATGAATTGAATTTTGTACCTTTGTACTCGAAAACAGTTATGAAAAATAATTGAAACACTTAAAAGTCAGATATATGTTACTTGAATTTACAGTTGAGAATTACAGGTCGTTTTATAGGAAAAAGACCTTAGTATTGGAGGCCGATAAAGCTTTGAAAGAATGTACTGAAACGAACTTGTTTGACTGCAATAAATATACTCTGCTTCGTTCGCTTGCGCTGTATGGTGCCAATTCAAGTGGGAAATCCAATCTTGTCAGTGCGATGCACGCAATGGCGAGTTGCGTGTTGTTGTCGGTGAAGTTAAATGACAATGAGCAATTGGAATATGACCCATTTCTTCTTTTGAAGGACAATCACCATCCCTCTATGTTTGAGATTATATTTTTGAAAGGAGAGTATTGTTACAGATATGGATTCAGGTATAATCTGGAGCGTATCGTTGAAGAATGGTTATTCCGGAAAACAACACCTCGTTCTAAAGAGCAGATGATGTTCGTAAGAAACGAAGATGGGATTTGTGTAGATGAGAATAATTTCCCGGAAGGAGTCGGATATGAAGAAAAGACCAATGACAACCGTTTGTTCCTGTCATTATGCCAACAGTTAGGCGGTGAAATATCTCGTCAGGTTATTTCTTGGTTTCAATCGGACTTTAATGTGATTTCTGGATTGAATAATCAACAATATAGAGCATATTCAAAATTATTTTTTCACAAAAAAGAATCTTTGAGTGTTGATGCTCTCAACTTCTTCCAGAAATTGAGACTTGGATTTAACAACATTCTTACTCATGAGGAAGAACCCAATATTCCTCAGGACTTGCCTATGGAATTACGAGCACTCTTCCAAAGAGAAACGCAAGGCAAGAAGAGTATTGAGTTGGATTCTATACATAACGTATATTCAGATAAAGGTAATATAGTAGGTACAATTAACTTCTCGTTTGAAGATAGGGAATCTTCCGGTACAAATAAGTTATTTGATCTTTCGGGACCGATATTCGAAACGCTTTATTCTGGGAGCGTGCTTGTCATCGATGAGCTGGATGCAAAAATGCACCCTCTGATTTCTCAGTATATTATTGAATTATTCAATAATCCGGAAACAAATCCAAAGAATGCCCAATTGATATTCACTACCCACGATACGCACTTACTTTCTCAGAAAATTTTAAGACGAGACCAGATATGGTTCACGGAGAAAGATTCTAAAGAGCAGACGGATTTGTATAGTCTGATTGATATCGTACTCCCAGACGGGACCAAACCTCGTAATGATGCAAATTATGAGAAAAACTATATCGCCGGTCGTTATGGTGCCATTCCTTATATATTGAATGATTAATAATGTAAGGCTATGGCAGCAAAGAGAATAAAGATAGATAATGCTTCTTCAAAATTTAGGAGGCAATCGCAAAAGAGAGAACAGAAAGTCATACGTTGCTCTGTGTTAATTGTGTGCGAAGGGACAAAGACTGAACCTAATTACTTTGAAGCTTTTGCCGAAAAGCAACAGGGGGTAATTGTATATGACATCGAGGTTAAAGGGCTTGGGCGTGGAACAAAAGATGTTGTGGAGAAGGCCATTGATCTTAAAAATAAGAATAACTATGACCGTGTTTGGGCTGTTTTCGATAGGGATGAATTTCCTGCAAAGGATTTCAACGAAGCCATTGCGATGGGACAAAAAAATAGCATTGAGGTAGCCTGGAGTAATGAAGCATTCGAATTGTGGTATCTATATCATTTTCAGAATGTAATAACAGGAGTGTCTCGAAAGGATTATGAAGAGAAGATTTCAACAGCTGTAAATGCTTCTCCGAAATATAAATCGAAGAAAAAGTACAGATACGCCAAGAAAGATCCTAACAATTATAAGATAATGACTACTTACGGCTCAATGGAGTCCGCCTTGCGGTATGCGGAAGCGAAGCATTTAGAATATGCAGATTCACGTTATTATGCAAATCAAAATCCTTGCACTACGATTTATCAGCTTGTACGGCAATTGTTGGGACGAGATGAGAAACTGAATGCTGAACTGATCGCAAGGATTGGGGAAAATGAATTATAGAACTTCAATGATTCAATGGTGGTGTTTTGTGTGTAAAGATAAATAACACCTTAAAAGTGTTTGAATGTAATATTTAAGACACTGATGGATTTTAAACAAAATAATTTCGAATAACATTTATGCAAGTAGAAGAAATAACACAAATATTACGAGAGTCACCAAGCGTACGACTCATAAAATCAAGAAGTGTGGATTTCTTCTTGTCTTTTGTCATTGAAGCGTTTGAAGGACAGGCGGCTATAATGCAGGAACGCTTGCACATGCTACTGGAGAACCGACTGGATGAGCAGGAAAATACGTTGGTGGAGGATGATTCTGAAATGACGAGACTAGTAGAGTCTAACGAACAGAAAGCGAAACGGCTCATCAAAGACTGGACAGACAAGGGATTCTTGACCAATTATCAGAACGAAGAGGGAGAGGTGATATACGAGATTTCGTCACACACAAGCAAATTGATAGATTGGGTGGTGAGCTTGAAAAAAGAAGATTACATCGGTACTGAATCAAAGTTCAAGACACTGTTTTCCCAACTGAAGGAATTGGTGGAATACTCGAACGAGGACCGTGAGAAGCGACTAGAATTGCTTCGAACCAAAAAAATGGAGATAGAGCATCAGATTCAGCGGCTGGAGATGGGCGAAGAGGTCGAGGTTTACGAGGACTACCAGATAGAACCACGATACAACAGTTTGAACAAACTGGCGAAGGAACTGCTGAGCGATTTCAAAGAGGTGGATGACAACTTTAAGGGGATTATCAAAGAGATATACGAACGTCAGACAGAAAATGCAGAGAAGAAAGCTTTGTTGAACTACATCTTTGATGCATATGGCGAACTAAAACAATCGCAACAAGGCAAAAGTTTCTATGCATTTTGGGAGTTTCTGCTCTCGGCCGATCTGCAGAAAGAATGGGACGAGTTGGCTGGTGCACTCTACAAAACGCTGGAAAATAGAGGCATTGATGCACATGACATGTTTCTCAAGGAAATGAAAAAGCATCTGTTTGACGCTGGTGAGAAGGTTGCGAAAACCAACGACCGCATGAGCGAGAAACTGAGTCGAATCATTCGCCAGAACGGACATATGAATGCTGAGGCGACAAAGCAAGTAATCAACGATATAAAGAAACTACTCATCGAAGCCAGCAGACGGAAAGAAAAGCCAGATGCTTCGCTTGAATACGAAACCATTGACATCAATCTGCCGCTGGAGCGCCCTCTTACCCTCACACCTGTAAAAGAAACTGTGTATAAGGATAAGCCTGACATAGCCGGACTGAGTCTGGCTGATTTGGAGAGTATTGGTAAACTCTACAATCCGTATCACATCGACCGAAAGGTGCTGAGAGACCGCATCAACGAGGTGTTGAACGACAGACAGCAGACGACCCTGGCAGAGGTGATAGAGCGGAACGAAGGCGTGGAGAAAGGTCTGTCGGAAGTGTTTGGATACATTGGCGTGCTGAAGGAATATA